>OGYL01000046.1_pt1 | contig 72298 bp, 66 predicted proteins | sample 1576541 | NCBI WGS metagenome assembly OGYL01 (sample SAMEA3541551, study PRJEB24748) | human gut metagenome | biome: human gut; feature: human-associated habitat; material: faeces | place: China | collected 2012 | reverse complement strand
GGTGGTGACGGTCAAAACCCAGATCAAGGGGCTGCTGCGCAAATTCGGCTGCACGAGAACCAAGGAAATTGTTGAAATGATACACGAGCTGGGCGTAGAACATTTGTTTTAACCGTAAACGAGCAAAGCCGAAATTTTGCACAAATTCCGATAACGGGCGCGCGATGCCTGACTCCTTCAGTCACGGCTACGCCGTGCCAGACCTTCGGCGTTCCGCTTGCCTGCCTCCCGCACAGCGGGCGGCAAGCTCCACGCCCTCGAAGAGGGAGCTCTTGGGGCGGGTTATTTCCCACCTAAGCGGTAAGTCGTGCGGTGTGCGCCCGCAGAGCATGTCACGCACACATCCGCCTACAGCATACGCCTCATAGCCATGGGATTCTAGGCGCTGGATGATGGCGCAAACGGTATCAGGAATGGAAAATGTGAGAGTCATAATTCGTTCATCTCCAAGTGCAAAAATGCTTTTTACAGAATGTCCACAAAAACAGGTGGCATTTATTCAAAAAATATGCTATGCTATTAGAAAAGAAATCGGCGCCTAGAAAAGTAGTACAGAAGATGCAGATTACACCGTATACACGAATGGTTTTCTATCACGAAACCGACCGCATGGACATTGTCAATCATTCCAATTACATCCATATGACAGAAGAGGCACGCCGGGCTTGAATTCCCGCAGATGTATGAACACCTGAACCGTTTGGAGGCATATATCGGCAGACCGATTATCCGTCTGAAAGCAGAACACGATTTTGAATACTACTTTTACGATTACACCCCAAAAAGAAAAAATCCTGCTCTTTCAAAATACCGGGGAATGAGTTGGGCAGGCCCCCGCAACCGCTGGTGTACGGGTATTCTCAAAACCCGTGTCATTGACGCTTATCTCCGTGATCTGAAAGAACAGTATGAAATTATGGAGTATGTGGGTATTGCCGCAGACGAAACCCAACGCATAAAAACTGCCTGCTATCCTCTTGTGGAATGGGGAATGTCCGAAAAGGACTGCCTTGATTATTGCTATGCAAGAGGTTTTGATTGGGGCGGTTTATATCGTATTTTCAGCCGTGTTTCCTGCTGGTGCTGCCCGCTCCAAAGTTTAGAAGAACTGCGGAAGCTATATCGGTATTTCCCGGATTTATGGCGGCAACTTGAAGAATGGGACGAAAGCACTTGGAGGACTTTTATCAAAAATTATTCTGTCCGTCAGCTTGCCGCCCGGTTTGTCTTTGAAGCTAAATGGCAGGCCGCAGGCGGCAATATCCGAAGCAAAGCGTTTCACGCTGCTTTACGGAAAGAATTATCCCGGCTCGGATCGGAGGTGACGCTATGCCGGACATCAAAACAAAAAATGTTGTCAAAGGAACAGTAAAAACGATTGATAAATCGGCGGTTGCCGCAGAGCGGATGAAAGATGCCTATATCCGCACAAAGGACAAAGCGGAGCACGGCGTTTATTCTGCAGAGGGTTCAGCCGAAGAATATGCCGCAGACCGTATTTCCGGCTGTGCTGATACCGTCACCCGTGGGGCTGTTCGGCAGTTTGACAAACAAGGCCGCCGTGGGGTTCAATCTACCAAAAACAATATCTCCAAAGCAAAAGAGCATTTTCGGCAGCGGCAGGCTCAAAAATCCATTAAGACGCTGGAGCGTGGCGAAAAAACGATCAAGCAGACGGCAAAATCCACGGGTAAATCTACAATTAAAACGGCAAAGGGTTCAGTTAAGACCGCACAGAAAACGGTTAAGACTGCCGAACAGACCGCCCGAACTGCGATTAAAACGAGTGAACAGGCAGCGAAAGTCGCTCAAAAAACCGCACAGGCTTCGGCTAAAGCGGCAAGGACGGCAGCACAGGCGGCGAAAGCCACCGCCAAAGCGACCGTTGCCACGATAAAGGCGGCAGCCAAAGCCACGGTTGCGGCGGTCAAGGCGATTATAGCCGGAACAAAGGCCTTGATTTCCGCTATCGCCGCCGGCGGTTGGGTTGCCGTTGTGATTATCATTGTGGTATGCCTGATTGCCTTGATTGTCGGCTCGTGTTTTGGTATCTTTTTTTCGGGCGAGGATTCGGGAAGCAGTATGACAATGCAAAGCGTGGTACAGGAAATCAACACCGATTACCAAACGCAGCTTGACACCACCAAAACGAATATCTCCTATGATGTTTTGGAAATGTCCGGCTCCCGTGCCGTCTGGCCGGAGGTTTTGGCTGTTTATGCGGTTAAGACTACTACCGATCCGAATAATCCGCAGGATGTCGCCACTATGGACGCTTCAAAAAAAGCGATTCTAAAAGATATATTCTGGCAGATGAATACCATATCCTCACGAACCGAAACAAAGACCGAGGAAATTATCACCGAAACGGATGACGGTCACGGCAATATTGTTGAAACGAAAACGACGGTCACACGGACTTATCTGTATATATCGGTGGCTCATAAGACCGCCGGAGAAATGGCAGATAAATTCGGATTCAATGCAGATCAGCGCAAGCAGCTTGCGGAACTTCTTGCCGAAGAAAACCGCAGTATGTGGAGCGCGGTTCTTTATGGCATTTACACCGAGGACGGACAAATTGTTTCCGTTGCTCTCTCGCAGATTGGCAATGTGGGCGGTCAGCCGTATTGGAGTTGGTATGGCTTTGACAGCCGTGTGGAATGGTGCGCCTGTTTTGTTTCGTGGGCGGCGAATGAGTGCGGGTATATTGATAGTGGTATTATCCCGAAATTTGCAGGCTGCACAAACGGCGTGCAATGGTTTAAGGATAGAGGTCAATGGATTGACAACAGCGCCACGCCGTCGCCGGGTATGATTATCTTTTTCGATTGGAACAACAAGGGTTCGTCCGGTCCGCAGGACGGGCTATCCGACCATGTAGGAATTGTCGAACGAGTTGAGGACGGAATTATTTATACCATAGAGGGCAATTCCGGGGATTCCTGCCGGGAAAATCATTATGCCGTAGGGCATTATGAATTCCTCGGTTACGGAGTGCCTGCGTATTAAAAAATCAACCGCCTTTTTTGGGGCGGTTGGTACATAATTATCAGGAAACAAAACGCAGACTATATTTCTTAACTTTTATGTGTTAAAATATACGATACGGCAGTAAAGGAACGCTATTGAGGAATTAAAAACAGTGAAAAAATAAATTTTCAATCTACTATCTAAAATGCATCCGAAATTCTTTTTTTCGTGTTATAGATTATTGAGAGAGTGTCTTATAATTTAGGAGGTCGTATGAGTAAAGAAATTGAAAAAATGACCGCCATTTATGAAAAGCATAAAAACACAATGTATGCAGTCGCATTGAAAATATTAAAAAATCCGCAGGACGCAGAGGACGCAGTACATAATACAATCCCCCCGATTATGCGAAATTTAGATGCGATAAAAGATGTTGACAGCAAAGATTGTATATATTATGTGACAATGGCGGTAAAACATATGTCGTTTAATATGATACGGGACAGACATATTCAAACGGTCTCCTTGTCAGACATTGAGTATGAATTTGCAAGTGATGAAAGCATTGCTGAAAGTGTTATTATAGACGAAAGCTGTAAAATCATCTATCAGAATATAAAAAGTATGCCTGCCGAATATCGGGATGTGCTAATCCTCCATTTGTATTACGAATTATCCACATCGCAGATTTCGGATTTTCTGAACAGAAAACACGGCACCGTAAAATCACAGCTCACTCGTGGAAAAAAGCTGCTGAAAGCTCGATTAAAGGAGGATGGATATGAACGATAAAAAAATCAAAGAAGCAATGAAACAGTATATCGAAACACAGGCTGATAATATTTCGTCTGAATCAGAAGAAAAGCACGACCTTACTTCTCTTGACGAAAAGGTTTATGCAATGCTCGGCACAAATCAAAACAAGCACAAAACGGCTGCTGTATGGTCTTTTAGAAAGATAAGTGCGTTAGCTGCCACTTTTGTTTTGGTTATCAGTTTAAGCATTACTGCTGTATTTGTTCTCAATAAAGAACCGGAACATATAGCGCAAGATGTGTTTTATTCAATCACTATTTCATACGAAAATGAGCAATACGGTTATTTTTCAAATCGCTTGGTTATTGACAAATACGGACTTAACAATATTTCGGACTTAAAACAGAACCCGGATTTATTTACGGGAATTTTAACCGAAACGGACATTATACAGACAGATAGCGTGATCGACAAAGACAGTATTATCGGAGCCAAGATATATCCATATAGTGACGAGGTTATCATTTTGCAGGGCGATGGGCAATTTTACTATTTTGAAAAAATAGTAACTGATTAACAATATAAAATCAGCACCGCAAAGCAGGCAGTTTTCTTTTGAAAAATGCCTGCTTTTTTGCATCCGATATTTCGCCTTTTGTGTTTATATAAGTAAGGCATGAAAGCCTAAAACAAATTATGAAAGGATGCAAAACTTATGAAAAAGACCATTTTTACACTTTCGCTCTTGCTGATCGCAGCTACCCTTATTTTTACAGGCTGTTCTTCCAAAGGTGATTTTGAATTGGAGCGATCCAAAGGAATTAAGGTTACCTACATTGACGAATTTGAAAAAACAACAATCTTGCCCGCCCCATTGACCTCGGAAGAAATCTTTAACAGTTACAGCGATACGATTGTACGAGGTACAATAGAAACAGTACGCAATATTCAAATCGACTACGGCAAAGGTGAAATTGCTCAAAAAGCACTTGCTACCATAAAAATCACAAAGGTTATTTCGGGAAATGCAAAAGCAGACAGCACGGTAACGGTTTTGCTGCCGAAATGTGTGGATAACGCTTCTGCAAATGACTCGTCTGTTGTAATCTCGCATTTGGAGAATGGAACAGAGGGCATTTTCCTTTTGAAAGAAGTAACAGAACAGAGCTGTGCGGAAATCAACGGAAAAACTTTTTACTATGACGATATTTGCGAATATTCTATGTTCGGAGAAGATCATTTTGCTGTTATCTTGTCCGACGGAGCTATTCGTTTCAATGCTGATCTGTTTGACGGTGCAATTACCAGCTTTGCCAATCTTGATGAAGCAGAAGCTAAAATACAAGAAAGCCTTACAAAGGAATGATTTATATGCCGATACTGAATGTTTGTAATCTATGCAAAACATATCAAGCGGGAGAGGCAGAGGTTAAAGCACTTGACAATGTATCTTTTACCGTAGAAAAAGGCGAATTTGTTTCTATCATCGGTCCGTCGGGATCGGGAAAATCGACCTTGTTACATATCCTTGCCGGTATTGACCGCCCCACCTCCGGCAAGGTGTATGTAGATGGTGAGGATATATATGCCAAGAGCGAAAAGGAGCTTGCCTATTATCGCAGACGAAAGGCGGGCTTAATCTATCAGTTTTATAATCTCGTTCCCACTTTGACGGTTGAGGAAAACATAACGCTCCCTTGCCGCCTTGATAAAAAGAAAACCGACAAAGAAACGCTTGACCGATTGCTGGATACGCTTGGAATGAAAGAGCGAAGAAGTCATCTGCCGAGCCAGCTTTCAGGCGGTCAGCAACAACGCTGTGCCATAGGCAGAGTTTTATTTACAAATCCTGCGCTTATGCTTGCCGACGAACCGACAGGAAATCTTGACAGCAAAAGTGCAGCAGAGGTAATGGAGCTTCTGGGGAGTGCAAATAAACAATACGGTCAAACGCTCATTATGATTACGCACAATTTGGAGCTTGCAAAGTTGGCAGACCGTATGCTTATCATCAAGGACGGTAAGCTCTCGGAGGGATAACTATGGGTGTTTGTATTAAACTTGCAACAAGGAGCTTGCGGAAAAATAAAGGGCGAACGCTGATAACACTTATGGGAATTGTATTGTCCGTCCTCATGGTGTGTACGATTTTTACGCTGTTAAATTCTATGCTCGATTCTGCGATAGATTCCATTATCGAAAAGGACGGAAATTGGCATATTGCCGTGTATAACACCACCGCAGAACAAATAGCAGACCTTGAAGCGGCAGAGGGCGTTTTATCCACCCAAATGATCTCCATTGACGAAAATGATGTATTCCGCATTACACTTAAAAATCCAGACGAGGTGTACGAATTTGCAAGCCGATATTTAAGTGAAACAACAGAATATTCGTATCACACGGAATTGCTTTCCTATCTCGGGATTTCACAAAGCGAGAGTATTAAGAGCCTAATAATGGGGATTGCCGCCGCTTTGCTTCTTATCATCGCTGTGGGTGCAATTTCTTTGATATACAATGCCTTTGCTATATCCGTTTCCGAAAGGACGAAAGAACTCGGACTTTTATCCTCGATTGGTGCAACCCAAAAAGATATTCGCACGATTGTATATTCCGAAGCTCTTTTACTTGGGACGGTTGCGATACCGATCGGTATAGTCCTCGGTCTTTTGACTTCTTGGGCGTTGCTTGATATTTTCGGAGCATATATGGGGAAAGTACTCTATGTGAACATTGGTATGCGGCTGCATATAAACGGATGGCTGCTTATGATGACAGCAATTTTCGGTTATCTGTTGGTGTTACTATCCGCCGGTGTTCCTGCTCGCGCTGCTTCTAAAATTTCGATAATAGGCAATCTGAAAGGTGAAAAAGGCGTGATGAAAGTAAAGTGCAGTAACTTTACTTCTTCTGCTGAAAATTTGCTTGCAAAGCGTACTATAAAACGAGAAAAGAAAGCGTTTCGTGCAATAACATTTTCGCTTGCAATCAGTATCTTTCTTTTTGTGTCTGCAAATGCGTTCAGCCTGTATATGCTCTCATTTGTAGAAGCAGAACGGAAGAACATAGGCTACGATCTGCGTATGAACTATTCTATGGAGTTTGGCACGAAAGAATTTGATGAGCTATACAGCTTTGTAAAATCGCAGGACGGCATTGATGAAGTCGGTTGGTTTGCGGAAAGTCCCTCACATTTCCATAGTGTTTTACTTGATTCGGAATGGATAACTGACAGCTACCGAGGCTCGGATTGGGCTACACTTAAAGAAAGCTCCGAATTATATAAAGCTCCGTTTTATATATTCATTATTTCAAATGAACGCTATTCCGAGTTCCTTTCGCAAAATGGACTTAAAAATGATAATTCCGTTTATGCGAGTGCCTTTTATGATGAAATCGACGAGGATAGTAAAAGCACGAGTTTTCCTATCTTGAAAGACGGAAGCTATCACGCCGATGTGCGTTATATGAGTGAAGCAGCGAGTGAACGGCTCAGCCAAGATATTAACGCAAATCCAAATGACCGCTTTGATTATGAGAATTATTACGATACCTTTTTCAGCGTTAATTTTACGGTTGGCAACTATGACTTTCCGCTTGAATTCAGACCGAATTACGGAGGCATCAGTATTTTGATTCCCGAAAGCCGTATGCCTGAGTTTAATGCAGAAATCACAAGCAAGGAAATAATGATACAATCCCCAAACTATGCGAACATTCAAAAAAACACAACGGATTATTTAACGAGCGTTGGTCTTGCCGAAGATGTGTCAATATTCAGTTCTGCTGAAAGCTATGAATCGCAGAGAAACTTTGCCGCAATGATAAAGCTGTTTTCAACTTCCTTTTTAATTCTCTTGACCGTAATATCCTGTGCAAATGTTTTCAATGTCATAACTACGAGCCTCAATATGCGTAAGCGTGAATTTGCGGTATTGCGTTCGGTAGGAATGACGGTAAATAAGCTGTTTGCTATGCTCTGCATCGAAAACCTGCGGAATGGTTTGCTTGCGATCTTAATCGGCGGCATTTCTTCTTTGCCGTTATGCTATCTGATATATAAAAGCATTGTAGTCGGAGCGGTAATTGATTTTGTATTTCCGCTTGGAGCATTTGTAATATCTTCATTGGCTATGTTCCTTATTATGTTTCTTACATCGCTATATGGATTATGGAAAATCAAAAATGAAGATATTATTGCGGATGTCAGAAATGATTTTGTGTGATGATGTAAAAATGATTGTATGAAAAGGCGGTGGCGCAATGAAAAATGAGCATTGGATTTTATGCCCTGCTTGCGGCAGTAAAACGCGTGACAAAATCAGAGAGGACACGGTATTAAAGAATTTTCCTCTCTACTGTCCAAAATGCAAGCAGGAAAGTTTGATCGAAGTTGAAAATTTGAATATAGTTGTCATCAAAGAGCCGGACGCATAGACGCAGAGCCGATGACCTGTGGGATACCTCGCAGATCATCGGCTCTGTTTTTTGAAAAGCAGCTTTATGATTGTTCTTTTGGTTGACTTTCCAATGTGGCTTTTACGGTTGCTTTGATAATTTCCATTGAACGCTCATTACAGCCGTAAAGCATACGGACAAGATTTTCTATTTCGGAATCTTTGGACGGCTTTTCGGGATAGAAAATCGAATCCGCTGGTATTGCAAGTTCCCGGATGAGTTTATAGAGGACATCAAAACTGGGTTTCTTTCCCTCGTTCTCAATCCGATATAAGTATCGCTCGGTAATATCAACTCTTTCCGCCAGCGTTTCCATTGTAATATCGGCACGCATACGAGCAGTTTTAAGGATTTCTCCAAGCGTTTCAGGTTCTTTATGCACTGTCGGTTCACCTCCACATATAATTGTACCTAATTATGTCATGTTGATAATGGCATGGTAATTCAATTATAAATGAACGGGCAGTTCGTAAATTATTGAACTGAATAGAATAACAGCCCCGACAAATAAAAAAACGAGGTTTTGCCGGGGTGTGTAGTTATGCCTATCCCTCCAATTCAGCGTTTTGGTTTGGAGGTTTTTTATGCGCTGGACTGCCGCCAACGCTTCGCTGCTGATTATAAGCAGCGAATATGATTGTATGATTTAGACCGCCTACACCCCGATGGTACACGGTCAAAAAAAGTCTAAATTCTTCATCGGGATATTGTGGCTCGCGCCCTGAACCCACAGACCACCTTTTATCTGACACAGAATACAACGCACTTGTGTTACGGCGATTTTTGCCGTTATGCAGGTGCGTTTTTGTATATAGCAAAGCACCGTTACCACGCTGTCGTTCACCGCCCCGATCAATCTGAATTTCTCAAATTTCAGATTGATCGGAGGAAACGACTATGGACGAGAAGCGTCCAAAACGCAGAAAAGACAAAGACAATCCCTATACACTTTCCAAACGACAGGACAAGCATTATCTTTCCTTTCGGGACGGACAAGGTGTGTTACGGGAATTGCTGATAAACAAAGAATTATTTGAACTTCTGGATTGCTTTGAACTGGACGATCTTTCATTTCTTAATGAAATGGATCGGCATTACGAGCATTCAGAACTTACCGAGGCTACTTTATATGACCGGGCGTTTGTTCTCCCGGAATCGGTTGAGGATGCGGTTTTTCGCAATATGCGGTATGAGGCGTTGCACAACGCTATAAACAAACTGCCCGAAACACAACGGCGCAGGCTCATACTGTATTATTTCAATGGACTTACATACTCCCAAATTGCAGAAATGGAGGGATGCAAATATCAGACGGTGCAGGATTCGATTTATGCCGCTCTGAATAATTTGAAAAAAATTTTGAAATAGTCCCTGTGTTTTAGGCTTTAAGTGAGGAAACAGGTGGAGAGGTACGAAAACTCTCTGCCTGTTTTCCGTTTTGTGCGGTGAATGGGTTTGCTCTTTTACAACTGAATACCCATTCATCAAACACATTCCTATTGCTATTGTGATGAGCATAAGCCACATTAGCGGCTGCGCCACGATTTGCGGAAAACAGAAGCAACGAGATTACACCTATTTTGATTATACGGTCTTTGGCTTTCTGATTTCCGGCAAGGAGCGATAAACAGCCGGCTATAAGTATCGGGAGGCTCCCGGTATGGCGATGATAAGCAATAGGGCTAATGATACTCCTGTTCAGTCACAGTCCGAGCGAGCAGCATTTTTCGTGTGTGAGCCGTCGCAGGCAATGAGAGCAGCCGATAGAGAACCTACCGGGGGTGAGATTCCCGTGGAGCTGGTGAGCCGCCAGCCGTTTGATGACTTCCCATAACGATCCGGGGTGTCGAGGACAAATAGGATCGTTTTTGAAATATGAAATCATACGGCGGGACGGGTCTGCTGAAACGGAGAATGTTTGTATCTTCCTGACCTTAATTCTGTGCCGCTGTTTGATTTCCTACATAGGCGAATATTCGCCTTAAATTCAAAGGAGGTCAAACATTATGAATCAAACATATCTACGAGGTGATATGTATTACGCTGACTTGGGACAAGGGATCGGCTCGGAACAAGAGGGTTATCGTCCCGTTGTCATTATCCAAAACAATGTCGGAAACAAGCACAGTCCCACCGTTATCATTGCTTCTGTCACAAGCAAAACGGACGCAAAGCCGAAGTTGCCTACCCATTACTACATCAACGCAGAGGACGGTTTAGAACTGCCCTCTATTGTTTTGCTTGAACAACTGCGAACCGTTGATAAACGCCGTTTGGGTGACTTTATCGGTCATCTGTCCGATAAGCATATCCGCGGTATCAATCATGCTCTTGCCGTCAGTATCGGTCTGATTGAGAGCATACCGAAAAAGTTAATTCTTTGTCTTTGCAGCGCTTGTGCCGACAATTTCTACGGTTCGGGCGCTTATTCTTTACGCCGGATCGACCCGCAGCAAACCGAAAAAGACACCTGTACCTACTGTAATCAGCGTACAGGGTACGACTACGAGATTATCCCGAAAAACAGATAGGAGGCTGCCTATGGAATCACAAACAGCCTACAAACTGCTATTTGCCGATTATCCCGATGTAGTCAATGTTGAGCAGATGCGTGAAATGCTCGGCGGTATTTGCGACAAAACCGCTTACAGGCTTTTGCGGTCTGGGGAAATTAGAAGTTTCATTGTCGGCCGCCGCTATCGAATCCCGAAGCTCAACATTCTGGAATACTTGGAACTGATAGATAAATCTAATGCGTAAAACCTTGTTTGCACATTTGGCCTGTGGGATTCTTTCTGCTACAATATAAATGTCAATGGCAGATGAATCTACGCTGTACCATTCAAAGGAGGTTTTATTATGGTAGCAGGACATCTGCGAGAGAAAAACGGGTACTATCATATCGTACTCAACTATGTGGATGAATACGGTAAACGGCACACGCCGTCAAAATCCACGGGGCTCCCTGTAAAGGGCAACAAAAAGCGTGCCGAAAAAATGCTCATAGAAGCCCGTTCAGCCAAAGAAGCAGAGTTGGAGGCAAGAGCATTAGAACGCAGTACAGGCAAGGTTTCCACCGATTCCATACTCTTTACAACATTTCTGCTCGACTGGCTGGAAATGATAAAAAAGAATGTGGAGGAAACGACCTACGGGGCGTATTCTATGGGAATTAAGAGCAAAATTATCCCATACTTTGAGGAACACCACCCCGGCCTGCTCTTACGGGAGATAAAGCCAAAGCACATTCAGGACTATTACACCTATGAACTGACGGTGCGGGGCGTTTCCGCAAACACGGTGATACACCGCCACGCAAATATCCGAAAGGCGTTGCAGCACGCTTTCAAACTTGGTTTGATTGACACGAACCCGGCGGATCGCATTGAACGGCCGAAAAAGGAAAAGTTTGTCGGCAGCGCCTATGAGGAAGATGAGCTAAACCGTCTTTTTGAGGTGGTAAAGGGCGACCCCATAGAGCTTGGCGTTATCCTCGGCGCATTTTACGGACTGCGCCGCAGCGAGGCTGTAGGCTTGAAATGGGATGCGATTGATTTCAAGAAGAAAACAATCACCATACGGCACACAGTAACGCAGGCGACCATTGACGGCAAAAGCAAGATTATCCAAAAGGATCGGACAAAGACCAAAGCAAGCTATCGCAGCCTGCCCCTTGTGCCACCGTTTGAGGAAGTACTGTACCGCCTGAAAGCGGAGCAGGAGCTAAACCGAAAGCTGTGCGGCAGGTCGTATTGCCGGCAATACACCGATTATATCTATGTCAACGAGATCGGAGAGCTTGTAAAACCCGGCTATATCACCCAGCATTTCCCGCTGGTGCTTGAAAAGAACGGTATGCGGAAGATTCGTTTCCACGATTTGCGGCATAGCTGCGCAAGCCTTTTGTATGCAAACGGTGTCAGCTTGAAAGAAATTCAGGAGTGGTTAGGACACAGCGACATTTCGACCACTTCAAACATTTATACGCACTTGAATTTCGCCTCAAAGGTTGCGTCTGCCAATGCGATTTTGGGTGTATATCCCTCCAAATAATCGCAATGTCCCTCCAATGTCCCTCCTGAAAATGAGCTGCAAAACGGCGAATTTTCTGTTGTTGGAGGGGCGTTACATAACCGGAGCAGAGCATAAAGAAAAGCCCGCAAACCCCGATAAATCAAGGGTTTACGAGCTGTTAAGGTCTGGTGCCGGTGGTGGGACTCGAACCCACACACCCTTGCGGATAACAGATTTTGAGTCTGTCTCGTCTGCCAATTCCGACACACCGGCATTTATATTTTTAAGTCGTCTCCCGATGTCCTGTCCGAGAAATCGGAGGGACATCGTGGAGGGACATTAAAAGCAAGTTACATATTCAGTTTTCAAAAAACCTTGTAAAATCAAGGGTTTACGGAACGGTGGTATGAAACGGCGAAGTAGATTTTGAGTCCGGCACGTCTGCCAATTCCATCACACCGGCGGGTATTCCGAACGCAAGTATTATACACGATATCATTCTGAAAATCAAGATAATTTTCCGCGCCGGCGATTTATTTCAACACTCCGCCCGTAAATTGACCTTTTTGTGCAAACTATGGCAAAAACGGAACGCTTTTTGTTGAAATTAACGGTTGAGTATAATATAATAAATTCGGTATACTGTATCGGAAATTTTGCGCTTCGGCGCACGGACGGAGGTGAGGCGGATGCACAAGGGAAGACTCGGTGTCGCTGTGCTCCTGCTTTTTGCCGCCGCTTTTTGCTTTTCGGGCTGTAATATAAAGTCGGACGAAAAGACTGTGTTTGCCCGCGATACGGACCCCGCCTATATTGACCTGCTCCGCGACATCGCGCCCGACTGCACCCTCCGCGACGGCAAAGGTCTCTCATCTCTGCTCTCGTCCGTTGACGGAGAGGATAAGGCGTTTGCCCTCTTTGACGTTCAGGCACGCGCCTCGAAAGACGCGGGAACAGGCGGAATTTGGTACGAGCATTTTGCCACCGCCGCCGTTATCGCCGTTGACCGCTCGCGCTTTGACGGGGAGATAAAAGGCTGGCGCGATCTCGAAAATATATCCTGTCCCGTGGGCTTTACGTCCCGGTATGAGCGGATGCTTTTTGCCGCCGTGTCTTACGGGCTTGAGAAGAATTATATGTCCGGCGAGGCAGTCGGCTTGCTGCATAAGCTCAATAAAAGCGGAAGGCTGAGCTACGGCAAAATCGACGCCCCCGTCAATATCTGCTGGGATTACCAGGCCGCGCTTATGAAGCGCGAGGGAAAAAATATCGAAATAATAATCCCCTCCGAGGGCACTTTGCTCTACGGAGTCGGCGTCTTGTCGGGCTATGAGATGAAGTTTTCGCAGAATGTCGGGGATGCGATCGCCGCGGCGGGCTTCCGCGCCGACAAAGCTCAGGGCGAAAACTATCCGTCTCTGTCCGAATACGGGCGCGCCGAAAGGGTAGGCGATGCCGTAGAATTTGCGAGGCAGACGGAGAATTTTATCAGCGTTTTCAAACGCGGAGTGTTCAGAAGCCGTCTGTATTCCTCTGCGGAATCGTTTGAGCATAAGCTCTTGGGCGCGGCTGTCATAATGACGGCGATAGTCTGGATGGGCTTTGCCCTGCGCAGAGTCCAGCGCAAGGATATCCGAATGCTTGTCCGCGCGCTCGGCGGTATGGTTATAGCCTGGATGCTCGTCTGTATTTTGAAATATCAGACGGACGGGAACCCCGTTATGGGGCGCTATCTCTGGTATGCTTATTATGTTTTTATGATGGGTCTGCCGCTTCTTATGCTTATCCTGTCTCTGATGACCGATTCCTCCGGGAATGTTCGGCAGCGCAAGATATTTGTCTGCTCGGGCTTTGCCGTCTATGCGGTTTTGCTTTTGACGGTGTTCACAAACGACCTGCACGGCTGGGTTTTTAAGTTTGAAGATATAAAAACCTTCAGCGGAGGCTATACATATAACTTCGGCTATTATCTTATTTTTGCCTTTATCGTCGCGGCGGTGATTTTGTCAACCGCGATTTTGATGCGAAAGGCCATGCGCGGCTTCAACCGTTCGAGGCTCGTTCTGCCGATACTCAGCGAGGTTCTTCTTTTCGTTTACTGCGCGGCATATGCCGCAGGCGTTCCCGTGGCGCGCGACAGCGATATAACAACCGTCTCGTGCGTCTTTGCGCTCGCGTTTGCGGAGCTTGCGATGAGAACGGGACTTGTGCCCGTCAATCAAAAATATGCCGTGCTCTTTTCCAATTCACCCCTGAGAATGCAGATAATCGACTCCGAGGGCAATGCCGAGTTCAGCTCTGCCGGTGCTCGGCCGATATCGCGCGAGGATTGGGAAAAGCTCCGAGACGATATAAAGCATCCTCTTCTTCTGCACGGCGACACCCTGCTCTACGCCGACGGCATACCGGGTGGCATGATAGTTTGGCAGGAGAGTATCGCCGAGATACTCAATATGCAGCAGGAGATACGCGAAAACGTCTTGAAGCTGACCTCCGCAAACAAGCTCCTTGTCACGGAGCGCGAGAGCAAGTACAGGCTCGCCGCGGCGGAGGAAAACGTGCGCCTCATGGAGCTTTTAAACGCCGAGATGGAACGCCACCTCGAGCGCATGAACGATATGATAGACGGGCTTGAACGCTCGAACAACAAGCAGCGGGACATCGCCCGGATAACTCTGCTGATGTGCTACATAAAGCGCAGATGCAGCCTGTTCTTCAAGGAGCAGGAGGGCGGGGATATGCCTGCGGAGGAGCTGGCCGTCTATATCGACGAGCTTTCCGAGTTCGCGTCCTACGCCGATATCAGAATAAGCACCGTCTGCACCGCAAAAGGCTCGCTGTCTCCGCGCTGCGGCAGCGTGATGTACGATTTCTTCTATTCCGTGCTTGATTCGTGCGCGGGTGAAGAAAATACGCTGCTCGAGCGTCTTGCCGATACAGACGGCATGACGGAGATGAAGCTGCTCCCCTCGTCCTTTGACGGCGGCGAAGAGTTTATGAGCGACGAACTGAAAAAGGCAGTCGAGGGTGTCGGCGGCACAGTGTCGGTAAAGGACCTCGATGAGACTGCGGGCATCAGCCTGCGCGTGCCGAAGGGAGGGAAAGCGCCTTGATGTTTTTATACTCTCTCACGGAGCCCGCCAGAGTGCTCATATGTATGATATCTGTTTTCTGCGTCGGCTTTCAGACGGCTGCGTTCGTCTATACGGTGGTGCGCAGTGCGTTCAGGGACAGAAAACGCACGGCCGCATATATTTCTCAGACAGCGGTCACGGCTCAGAGCTTGGTTATGCTCATTATCGTCGCGCGCGCTCAGCTGAACGCTTGGATGTTCCTGCCCGCGGGCAGCGAATATGAGGTGATGAGATACGGCGTGTTTGCGGCGGTTGCCGCGTCGTGCATAGCCGTAGCCTGTGTCGGCCGAGTCTATGATGTTCTGCTCTGTGCGGTCGTCTCGTCCGTCTCCCTGCCGTATATAGACCTCCTGCCGTACAAAGCGGCGGCGGCCATCTTCTGCGCGGCGGAGCTTCTGCTGATTGCCCGCGCGCTGCTGCTTATGCGCGTGTGCCGCAGGGATATAAAAAACGAGCTGTCGCGCGATTCCGTCAAGCTCGCGCTCGATGAGCTCCATTCGGGTCTGCTTTTCTGCGAGCCGGACGGAAATATACTGCTTGTAAACGGACGTATGCAGAGGCTCATGCAGGTGCTCTGCGGCGAGGTTTACAGGGACGGAAAGAAGTTCTACGAACGCCTGCTCTCGGGCGATGTCTCGGACAGCTGCAGCTCCAATGTTATCGACGGAAAGACCGTGTTTATCCTGCCCGACGGCAAGGTCTGGTTCTTCACAAGATGCGATATATATATTAAAAACAGACGCTATGTTCAGCTTTCGGCGGCGGATGTTACCGAGCAGTGGATGCTCACGAATGAGCTAAACGCCCAGCGCGCCATGCTTCAGAGCAGAGGTCTCGAGCTCAAGGAGATGATATCCGAGGTTCGTTTTCTCTGCCGCGAGGAGGAGATGCTGAGAATCCGCAGCCGCTTCCACGATATTTTGGGTCAGCGCCTCGCCCTGCTTTTCCGCAGCCTGCGCGAGGGCGAGGAACCCGATGAGGAGCTTATTCGCAGATTCGCCTATAACCTGCCGGAGGAGCTCAGCGGCAGGGAGGCCGTGACTACCGCCGCCGACAGATTGGAGACTCTCTGCCGACTCATGCAGGAGATAGGCGTGACGCTTATTATAGACGGAAACCTGCCCGCAAAGGAGAGCCTTGCGTGGCTCGGTATGGATATAATAACCGAGGCGGTGACAAACTCCGTGCGCCACGGACTCGCGTCGGAGGTATACATATCTCTCGGACAGAGCGGCGGCAATTTCTCCATGAGGATAACCGACAACGGTATTCCGCCTAAGTCCGAGCCCGTCGAGGGCGGCGGACTCAGCTCGATACGAAGAAAAGTCGGGCTGTTTGACGGCAGCGTGAGAGTTGAAACGAAGCCCCGATTTGTCCTTTCAGTCTTTATTCCCGGAGGTGAAACCCTGTGACAAAAGTGCTGGTTGTCGATGACCACGAATCAATGCGCGAATCCCTTGAACGCCTGTTTAACGAGAGCGGGGATTTCTGCGTTGTCGGCGGGATTTCCTGCGCCGACCATGCAGTGAGAATGTGCGGAGAGCTCTCGCCGGATATAGTCTTTATGGACGTCTGCACCGAGGGCGGCGCATCGGGACTTCGCGCAACAAAAGAGGTGCGCGATGCCTTCCCGGATATAAAAGTGATAGTTATGACCGCCTTTGACGAGATATCCTATGCCCCGCGCGCAAAGGAGGCGGGCGCCCACGCATTCATATACAAGAGCCGTAGCCTCTCTGAGTTCGAGCAGACCGCGCGCGACGTTATGTCGGGCGGAGGATGCTTCCCCGAGCCGAAGACCATCCCAATGCCGCAGGGTGAAGCGCCGCTGACGGAGCGCGAAATGGAGATACTGCGCCTGATGTGCAAGCATATGACCAACAAAGAGATTGCCGCCGAGCTCTATATCAGCGAGGACACGGTGAAGTACCACAAGAAGAATATGCTCGCAAAAACAGGCTTCGCAAGGTCGGTCGATCTCGCTTTCTACATGATATCAAACGGGTGGATAAATCCGCTCTATTGACAATACTACCCGTTTCGGGTAGTGCGTATTCTTTTTTGTTTTGTTATAATCAAATCGGCGAAATATTTCGGTGAGTGTGCAATAAAATGAAACATCTGAAAAAGCTTACGCTCCTTCATTCAAACGATATGCACGGCGACTTTATGGCCAAGGAGGTCGATGACAGGCTTATCGGCGGGGTCTCCATGCTCTCGGGCTATGTCGGCAAGGTGCGCCGCGAGGAGCGAAATGTAGTCTATTCAATCTCCGGCGATATGTTCCGCGGCTCGCTCATAGACAGCGAGTACAAGGGACTGTCGACCGTTGAAATAATGAATATTTTAGCGCCCGATGTCGTGACCCTCGGCAACCACGAGGTGGATTACGGCATAGCGCATCTTTTATTTATAGAGCGCTGCGCAAAGTTCCCGATAATCAATGCGAATATATATCTGAAAAATAACGGTACGCGCCTTTTCAAATCCCACGAGATTCTCGAGATTGACGGCATGAAGGTGCTGTTTATCGGACTTCTTACCGAGCAGGTGCTCTCGCAAACAAAGCAGGATAAGCTCATCGGCTCGTTCCTCGATGTCTATGAGGCGGCGGCAGAGGTCGGAAAGATATGCAACAGCTATCAGTCCGTCGATATAGACTTTACGGTTCTCCTGACCCATATCGGCTTTGAGGCGGACAAGGAGCTTGCCGCGAATCTCGACCCGCGCTGGGGAGTCGATATTATAATCGGCGGCCACAGCCACACAATGCTCAGCGAGCCTGCGGTAGTCGCCGGGATACCGATAGTTCAGGCGGCGAACGGCACCTCGCAGATAGGCCGCTTTGATATCATGGTCGATACCGACGGCAATTGCATAGACAGCTACACCTGGCAGCTCGTTCCGATAAACGAGGACAACTGCGAGCGTGACCTTCAGTTAGAGCGGGTCATAGAAAAATATAAGAATCAGACGGATGTGAAATACAGTCGGGTAGTCACCCGCTTCAAAGAGGAATATTTTCATCGCAAACGCAACGAAGAGACGCAGATAGGGCGCATATTCAGCGATATTTTCAAGGATGCGCTCGGTCTGGATATAATGCTGCTCGGCTCGGGCAGTATCAGATACGAGCAGTTAGGCCCCATAGTCCAGCTTCAGGATTTGGCGGAGATATTCCCGTATAAAAATGAAATAGAGCGCATATATCTGACCGGAGAACAGCTGCGCTCGGTGCTCATGTATATTCTGCGCGACGAGGCGCTCGACGGAAAAACGGAGTTCTACCAGCTCTCGCACGGACTCAGGGTCGTCTATTCCCGCTCGGAGAAGAGACTGCTCAATGTCGAGTTCAACGGAAAAGAGATCGAGCCAGAGCAGCTCGTCAGCGTAGGGCTTCAGGAATACGATATGATGAATATGGACAAATTCTTCGGCATAACGCGAGCCGAAGCGGAAAAAAACGGGAAGATAAAGACCGTCGCTACCTCATGCTTCGATGTGCTTGAGGAAAATTTGAGCGATATGGAGCTTGTCTCCGACCCTTCCGACCGCAGGCTTTTTGTTGTGCGGTAAAATTGCATATCCGAGCCTTTTCGCATTCTTCGATCAAAACTACTCCGAGGGGGTAGTGTGCTTGGACATTTTTTTTGATATTATATATGTGCAGTATTTGGGATGTATTTGAAGAAAGGGGAGACAAACCGTGAGAAAACGCGATTTCGGGGGCTTTATGCTCTGCTTTTTGATGAACCTCGTATTCAACCTCGGCTGGTCGGTGCCCGCGTGGATATTGCTTGCCGCCCATTTCATCCTTAAAATTTCCATATGGTGGTTCGCTTCGCTGCTCATAATATGGTTTTTTATCATATTGCTGCGCGCTCTGCTCATCAGCTGGGCGGGTGACTGCGCGAGTGTGCGGGATGAGCCGAAAAAGAATCTGAATCCCTATTCAGCCTCGTCGAGCTTCGGCAGGGCGGACAAAAAAGAAGAAACCCGTGAAAAGGAGGGTTGACCACGCAGTGAAAAGAATGCTGATAACGGCAGCGGTTCTGTTGACGGCGGTTGCCCTTATGCTGTCGGCAGGCTGCGCTAAGGACAAAAAACCGCCCCCCGAAACATCGGACGGCACGACCGCAGAAGCGGCGATAACCTCGACTTCTTCCGAAAAAATGACGCTTCCGTCTAATCTTTCGGGAACGGAGATAAAGCGCGGCGAGAAGTATGACATACCCTTGGATGAGGCGGTCAAACAGATGCGCGAATGCAGCAAGGGCTTCGCCGAATATATCGATTCCGGCATGGCGATTTTGGATACGGGCGAGTATATGGAGCAGGACGGAATCCGCTACAATATCTATGCCCTCGGCACAAGCGGCGAAGACAGCTTCGTGCGCGAGATAAATGTGTGCTTTAACCACCTTGACAGGGTGGTATATGAATATGACGCAATTTCCGACCTGTGGACTTTGCTGCCGTGAACGGAGGTTTGAAAATGAAGAAAAGCATTTCGGCAATTCTGTCGGTTCTTCTGGTCCTTGTCCTCGCCCTCACCCTTTTTGCCTGCGGTAAAACGGGCGATACCGATGAGACGACCGGCGACGGGGATATGCAGACTACCGAGGAAGTTATGACGGAGTACGATGTGACGAAGGATGCGTTTGAGCTCTCGCTCTATACTGATTCAAGCTCCGCGTCATACAGGGCTCTCGGCGACCCGGTGCAGATTTTTAAGACCGGGAGCGCGATTTATCCGAACGACAGGATACGCTTTGTCTCGAATGTTGACGGAGTCATCGTCACGCTCGTAAAGCTCAAGTATAACGAAGCCGATAACGAGATGGAGTCGGACGGTATCCTCTTCTCGGTGAAGGTCAAAAAGGGCGAGGTTTATGAGTTCGACGGCAGCCTTGCCGAGACTGTTCCCACCGCCGCCATAGAAGCCGAAAAGGGCGGCATGGCCGCTAGAAAAGTGCTCACCTATGACGGACGCGACGGAAAAACCGATTATGTTTTGAAGAGCGAGCCGCTGCTCTTTGACGAAGCGGTAGGATAAACAGTCAAAAAGGGGAACCACCCCGCAAAATAATATAATAAAATAATATTGCAAAGGAGTTTTTATTTATGGGACTTATTAAAGCTGGTGCAGGCGCAGTCGGCGGTGTTCTTGCCGATCAGTGGAAGGAATTTTTCTATTGCGAGGCAATGCCGAAGGAGCTTCTTGTTACCAAAGGACAGAAGCGCGTAAGCGGCAGATCGTCAAACACAAAGGGCAGCGACAACATCATCACAAACGGCTCGGGTATAGCCGTTGCGGACGGACAGTGCATGATGATAGTCGAGCAGGGCAAGGTAGTCGAGTTCTGCGCGGAGCCCGGCGAGTTTACATATGACGCCTCCACGGAGCCCTCGATATTCTCGGGCTCTCTCGGCGACAGCATTAAAAAGACATTCCAGACCATCGGTAAGCGTTTCACCTACGGCGGCGATACCGGAAAGGATCAGCGTGTCTATTATTTCAACACCAAGGAATTGATGGACAACAAGTTCGGCACTCCGAACCCGATTCCGTTCCGTGTCGTCGATTCGAAGATAGGCCTTGATATCGATGTCGCAGTCCGCTGCTCGGGCGTATATTCCTATAAGATAGACGACCCCATGCTCTTCTATACCAATGTCTGCGGCAATGTCGAGCAGGATTATACCCGCGAAGAGATAGACAATCAGCTCAAGACAGAGTTCATCAGCGCGCTTCAGCCCGCTTTTGCTCAGCTCTCCGACCTTGAGCTTCGCCCCAATCAGATAGTAGCTCACAACACCGAGCTTGAAACCGCTATGAACGCCGCCCTCTCCGCAAAGTGGAGCGAGCTGCGCGGACTCAAGGTTGTCACAATAGCCCTCGGCTCGGTCACCCTCCCCGAAGAGGATGCGGAGCTCATCAAGCAGGCTCAGCGTGCAGCTATCATGCGCGATCCCACCATGGCGGCGGCAACCCTTGTCGGCGCTCAGGCGGACGCCATGAAGACCGCGGCCGGCAACCAGGCAGGCGCAATGACCGGCTTTATGGGCATGGGCATGGCTATGAACGCAGGCGGCGGCATGAACGCTCAGAACCTGTTCGCCATGGGCCAGCAGCAACAGCAGCAACAGCAGCAGGCTCAGCAGCAGGCGGCGCAGCAGCCGACGGGCGGCCCCGATATGGCGCGCTGGAAGTGCTCGTGCGGCAATATGGTGTCCGGTAACTTCTGCCCGAACTGCGGCGGAAAGAAGCCCGCTCCCGAGCCGGCGGCAGGCGCTTGGAAATGTCAGTGCGGCGCTACCGCGACAGGCAAGTTCTGCCCCGAGTGCGGCTCCCCGAAGCCCGCTGACGCAAACGGCTGGACCTGCTCGTGCGGAACCGTCAATAAGGGCAAGTTCTGCCAGAACTGCGGAGCCAAAAAGCCCGAGGGCGCTCCTCTCTACCGCTGCGATAAGTGCGGCTGGGAGCCCGAGGACCCATCCAATCCTCCGAAGTTCTGCCCCGAGTGCGGAGATATATTTGACGATAGCGATAAAAAATAAGATGGCCGATGAAGGCACTGCTCATAATTTTGATTCTACTTTCGGCGCTCATATTGGGCGTTGCCACAGGCGTGCGGTGTCACCGCCGCTTAGCGAAAAAGCAAGCTTCGCCGAAAATCTCCGAGCTGCCACATATCCCCGAGGACGCTGTGCTTGACAGCCTCAACCGGGGACAGAGGCGGGAGAGAATGTGTATGACGAAGCGGACAGTCTGCTTTGCGTAGGCCGGCTTCTGCCCGACGGCAGCGTTATTTCGATGAAATATAACGGCATGGGTGAAAAAGAGCTGTTCGAGCTGTTGAAATCGTTCTTATGATACGGTTTGCAGGCTGACAGCGCAAAACTGGTCGTTACTGCGACCGAAAAAATAACAGGAGGGAAACACTATGGGATTATTTGATAAGAAATATTGCGATATCTGCGGCGAGAAAATAGGACTTCTCGGAAACCGCAAGCTCGAAGACGGCAATCTCTGCAAGAACTGCGCCGCGAAGCTGTCTCCGTTCTTCAGCGAACGCCGCCGCTCGACGGTCGAGGATATCAAGCGTCAGCTCGCTTACCGCGAGGAAAACGAGAAGCTCGTCAGAGATTTTAACCCCGACGTGATGTTCGACGGAAGCAAAAAAGTGTATATCAGCACTGTCTCCGAGGCGTTTATCGTTACGGGAAGCTCGAATTGGCGCAGCGCCAATCCCGATATCATTAAGCTTTCGCAGGTTGTTGCGGTCGACACAAATATAAAAGAAAACAGGGAAGAGATATTCTTCGAGGATTCCGACGGAAACAGAAAGAGCTATCAGCCGCCCCGCTATGAGTGCGACTATGAGTTCGATGTGGTTATCCGCGTGAACTCCCCGTGGTTTGACAGTATCGAGCTTGAGATAAGCGACGGAAGCCGCCCCGACAGCCCGTATACCGACCTCTACCGCGAGTATGAGCGCAAGATGAACGAGCTCAAGGATATACTTCTGCGCCGTGATAACCGTTACCGCACATGGGACGGCGACGGCATGATGAACCGCACGGTATACGGCGGCGACAGACCGTCGAATCCCGCCCCCGGATATGCGGCAGCCCCCGCAGCAGGATATGCAGCCGCCCCCGCGGCAGGTTATGCGGCAGCGACTTCGGCCGGATATGCGGCAGCCCCCGCGCCTCAGCAGCAGGCGGCAGCGGCAGCTTGGATGTGCCCGTCCTGCGGCGCACAGAATACAGGCAAATTCTGCGCAAACTGCGGCTCTCTGAAGCCCGCTTCGGTTAGCGGCTGCTCGAATTGCGGCTGGTCGCCCGCGCCCGGTCAGGCTATGCCCAAATTCTGCCCGGAATGCGGCAAGCCGCTCGCCTGATAAAGCAGTGGTAATCGGCGTCCCGAAAGGCGGAGGTTTAATGCGGCTCGATTCCCGCCCGATCCAAGCCTTTCGCGGCGCTGCAAAAAGCGAATAAACAAATCAGCTTGCCGAAAAAATGGCTTGACGGAAAGGGAAGATGAGCTTACGGCCGGCAGGTCATTGCTTCGTGCCGAGAGAAAAAGACGGATAAAAGAAGCTTAAAGGCTTCGGAGCCGATATTAATGCGGCGGAGGATATCGGTTTTACGGCGTTTACGCAGGTGGGCTGTAAGATTTATCTTCGGCAAAAGAACCGCGCATTTGTGTGTGTATCGCCGACCTGCGTAGCTGCAAATACAAATGAACAGCTTTTGAAAACGGCAAAAAACAAAATACCGTTAGTTCGACTTTTCTTTATGTCGGTACCGAAAATTCCATGCGGCTTTTGCGGCGGTAAAAACATAAAGACGCTTGACGGTTAATGTTCTTTAAGAGAGGAGTTTTTTAATGCAAACCTTGCAGGAATATAAATGTCCCTGCTGCGGCGGCGCAATAGCTTTTGACAGCACGCTCCAGAAGATGAAGTGCCCTTTCTGCGACACTGAGTTTGAAATGGATGCGCTCAAGAGCTATGACGCCGAGCTTCAGGGCGAACAGGCGGACAATATGGAATGGGAGACCTCCGCAGGCAGCGAGTGGCAGGAGAGCGAGATTGAGGGGTTACGCTCTTATGTATGCAAATCCTGCGGCGGAGAGATAGTGGGCGATGCCAATACGGCGGCAACGTCCTGCCCGTTCTGCGGCAATCCGGTAGTCATGATGAACCAGTTCGCGGGCTTGCTCAAGCCCGACATCGTGATCCCGTTCAAGCTCGATAAGAAGGCGGCAAAGGCGGGGCTGATGAAGCACCTCAACGGAAAGAAGCTTCTGCCCAAGATTTTCAAGGATCAGAATCATATCGACGAGGTAAAGGGCGTCTATGTCCCGTTCTGGCTCTTTGATACCGATGTCGACGCGCAGGTGCGTTACCGTGCAACCAAGGTTCGCACATGGAGCGACGAGGATTACAGATACACCGAGACGAGCTATTATATGATTCATCGCGGCGGAAGCGTCGGCTTTGAGCATGTCCCGGTGGACGGCTCATCCAAAATGCCGGATGATCTCATGGAGTCCGTCGAGCCCTACGATTATTCCGATGCTCTGGATTTCCAGACGGCTTATCTTGCGGGCTATTTTGCGGATAAGTACGATGTGACCGCCGAGGAGAGCATCGACCGCGCCAATCAGCGCGTCAGGCTCTCCACGGAGGAGGCCTTTGCCTCGACGGTTCAGGGCTATGCAACGGTCAATGCCGAGAGCAGCTCGGTGCAGTTCCATGGCGGAAAGGCAAAGTATGCGCTCTATCCCGTGTGGCTGCTGAACACAACCTGGAACGGAGAAAAATATACCTTTGCCATGAACGGACAGACCGGCAAATTCGTCGGCAATCTTCCGCTCGATAAGTCGGCCGCCACAAAGTGGACGGTGGGACTCGCCGCGGCGCTCAGCGCTGCCGCCTGCGGCATTGCGTGGCTTCTGCATTTTGCAGGAATACTGTAAAGGAGGGATAACGATGAAAAAGAGAATACTTGCGATGATATTTGTCCTTGCCCTCTGCTTCTGCACGGTTATCCCGGCTTTTGCGGTGGATGCGGACGGCTTTGTAAGCGAATACGAGCGCGTTCAGGATATGGCGAAGCTCCTCTCGGAAAGTGAGAGAGAAGCCCTTATAAAAACGCTCGACGAGCTCAGCGAACGTCAGAAAATGGATGTAATAGTCGTGACGACCAATACGTTGGACGGCAAAAAGCCTATGGAATATGCCGACGATATCTATGATTATTGCAAATACGGCTACGGAGAAAAAAGAGACGGTCTGCTGTTCCTCGTCAGCATGGAGGACCGCGACTGGTGGATATCCACCTGCGGCTACGGCATAACCGCGTTTACGGATGCCGGAATCCAGTATATCGGCGAGCAGATGGTAGAGGATTTGGGTGACGGCAACTATGCCGCCGCATTCAACACCTTTGCCGAGCTCTCCGATGATTTCATCACAAAGTCAAGAGAGGGAGAGCCCTACGACAAGAGCAATCTGCCCAAGGGACCTCTTTCAATAGTTTGGATTGTGATCTCGATTTTGGTGGGCATCGGCCTTGCGATGTTTATAGTCGGCAGGATGAAGGCACAGCTCAAGACAGTGCGCTTCCAGGCGGCGGCAGGCGACTATATGAAGAGCGGCAGCCTTAATATAACGGAGAGCAGGGATACGTTTCTGTACAATACCGTTACGCGCACGGCAAAACCGAAGAATACTGACAGCGGCAGCTCCGGCGGAAGCAGCACGCATACATCTTCCTCCGGAGAGACACACGGCGGCGGAGGCGGTAAGTTCTGAGCCGCCGCAAAGAAAGCGAGGTGTCTATGAAAAAAGCAACAGCAGTTTTAATGTTCATTCTCATCTTAGCGACATTTGCGTTAACCCCGTCGCTTGCTGCGGGTAATATAGTGATTACCCGTCAGCCGCAGAACGGAACCTTCCCGGAAAACAGTGCGGCATCTTGGAGCGTAGAGGCAGCGGGAGATAATCTTTCCTACCATTGGTTCATCGTGTACAAGGGCGTTACATATGACACCAACAAGTCCTTTGCCGAGGGTCATCCGTGGCAGGACGGTGTTGTCGGAAGCGGCTACGGCTCGAACGATAAAGGTAATACTTTCTTTATCAACGGTATCGGGAGCGCCCTTGACGGGGCGGAAATCTACTGTATCGTCTCGAACAAAACCGGCAGCGTGACCTCGGCGAGAGCTTATATCTCCGTAGGAGGAAGCAAGTTCCCACCGGAGCTTAAAGTGTCGGCGTCGGTCAGAGTGGAAAAGGGCAAGGTCCTCAAGCTCTACTGCGACGCCAAGGCATCGGACGGTGACGAGGTTAAGTCATATTTATGGTATGAAACAACTACCGGCAAGCTCAAGGATATTGTAGCCATAGGCGCGAACGAGGGGTACTCGGAGGAAGATTCTATTCTCGTCTGCGACACGGGAAAGGCCGGGACGCGCTACTATGTCTGCTATGTTGAGACAAAGCTCGGCGGTAAGGCGTATTCGAGCGTCATTCCCGTCACGGTAGTCGAAAAGGCCGCGCCGACACAGAAGCCCGCCCCGGTGACTCCGGGCGCGGATAAAACCTCAGAGGTTCAAAAGACCTCCGAGCCGGACAGCGTTAAGGCGCCGGACGAAAGCGCAGTCGGTATGGAAACCGATATAGGCGAGCCCGACTCTGTCGAGTCCACCACGGCCGCGAAGCAGAACAGCACGGGGAAAACACTCTCCGTGAAGGCGGTTGTCCTGATAGCGATAGCCTGCCTTGCAATAGGCGGCATAATAGCCGGAGTGGCGGTTGCCATCAGGAAAAAGAAGCAATAGCATTTGAAAAAGGAGAGATTATATGAGTATATTTGATAAGCTTAAGAGCACGGCGCAGCAGGCGGCGACCTCTGCCATACAGTCGATAGGCAACAAGAGAGAGAAGTTCACCTTCGCTTCTCTGCCCGAAAGCCTTGCCGAAATGCAGGCGCTCCCCGAGGCGAGCCTTGACACACCGTTTAAGACGGCGGCTCTGACCGTCCTTGCCCTCTGCGCCTATGCGGCGGATAAGAATATCGGCCTTGAGATGCTCAACTGGCTCAGAGGTCCCCGTCCGCTCAACGGTCAGGAGATATCCTTCCTCAACGACCGCTTCCGCGACGGCAAGACCTATCTCCCGTTCACCTACTTCGTAGGCGCAACGCCCGACAATAACTACACTCCCTCTCAGCCCTATACAATCATCATTGAGAGCAATCACGTATCCGGCGAGGAGAAGGACTACATGAAGCTGTTCATTCCCTGCGGCGGTGCGGACGATCCCCGTCCCATTAAGATGCGCCAGCGCGGCTCTGACGGCAAGTGGTTCCTGTGGGAGCAGTACCTGCTGACAGGCGTGCGCACCCCGAAGGAAGCCGACCCGTGGGCATAACAGGAGGGAAATAATATGGATATTTGCGGACTTTGGAAAGTCAGGGAAATGCATTTGGTTACCCCGGACGGCGAGAAAGTCTTTACGGCAGACAGTCAGGTCGATAACGATATGTATGCCGAAATTGTCCAGATGTGCAAATATATCATGGAATTTGCACCGGACGGAACGCTCAACACGCTCTTATTCGTGCCCGAAGAGGTGCGCGAAGAGGCGAAAAAGCAGGGCGCGGACATCCGCGAAAACGGATATGCGGTTTTGGAGAGTACCGTATGGAAGGAAGAAGACGGAAAGTTCTACTATGACACCGGGATTCAAGGCGAGGTGTTGGGCGAAAAGGTTGATTCCTTTGCAGAGATTTCACTTCTGCCGGATGACTGCCTTCTCTATAACCTCGGCACGATGATACTCGAGCGTGCGTAAACCGCGCCCTGCTTTAAAACGGCAGCAAAAAAAGAAAATCTTCCGATTAAACGAACCCGCCCCGCCGACTGTACGAACCGTCGGCGGGGCAGGATTTTTTGCCGTCTTTCTGTCTCGATTTCTTGACAAGCGTTTGCTTGAAGTATAAAATTAAAATTAAGCAAGGCTTACTTTTCCGGGAGGATAATATGACGCTAAATGAACTGAAAGTAGGAGAGAGTGCCGTCATAACCGCCGTAGGCGGCGAGGGCGCTCTCAGATGCAGATTGCTCGATATGGGACTCATCCCGCGAACCCGTGTGACGCTTCAAAAGGTCGCGCCGATGGGCGATCCGATAGAGATAATGGTGCGCGGCTATGAGCTGACGCTCCGTGTTGACGATGCGAAAAAGATAGAAGTCAGAGTCGAGGAGGACGCAAAATGATATTTGCTCTCGCAGGTAATCAAAACTGCGGAAAGACAACTCTCTTTAACGCACTGACAGGCTCTAATCAGCACGTCGGAAACTTTCCGGGCGTCACAGTCGATCAGAAGATGGGCGCGATAAAAGGCGCAAAGGACAGCTCCGTTGTCGACCTGCCCGGAATATACTCCCTGCGCCCTTATACGCAGGAGGAAATAGTTTCGCGCGACTTTATAATCAACCAAAAGCCCGACGGTATCATAAATATAGTCGATGCCACGAATATAGAGAGAAACCTCTATCTGACTCTGCAATTACTTGAGCTGCGCGTACCTATGGTGCTCGCGCTCAATATGATGGACGAGGTGCGCTCGAACGGCGGCACAATAGATGTCAAGAAAATGAGCGACGCGCTCGGTATTCCCGTCGTGCCGATAAGCGCGGCAAAGGGCGAGGGCGTGTCCGAGCTTGTTGACCAGGCTTTGCAGGTCGCAAAAAGCAAGACGCTGCCGAAGGTCTGGGACTTCTGCTCCGACGGTTCGCCCGTCCACCGCTGCATCCACGCTATAGTGCATCTTATCGAAGACCACTCCTCTCGCCTTGACATGCCGTGCCGCTTCTGCGCGACAAAGCTCATTGAGGGCGGCGACGATATGGCGGACAAGCTCGAACTGGACAGCAACGAGCGCGATCTGCTCGACCACTGCATAGTCGAGATGGAGAACGATACCGGGCTTGACAGAAACGCCGCGCTCGCCGAAATGCGCTACGAATTCATAGAAAAAGTAGTCGAGAGCTCGGTCGTCAAATGCCACGAGAGCAAGGAGCACCGCCGCAGCATGAAGCTCGACCGTGTCCTGACCGGCAAGTACACCGCCATTCCCGTGTTCATAGGCGTTATGTGTCTCGTGTTTTGGCTGACCTTCAATGTTATAGGCTCCGCCCTCTCCGACTGGCTGAGCATCGGAATAGACAAACTCACCGGACTCGTCGATTCGGGGCTGACTGCCTATGGAATCAACCCCGTTATACATAGCCTTATCATCGACGGAATCTTCGCGGGCGTTGGCAGCGTTCTGTCGTTCCTGCCGATAATCGTGACTCTTTTCTTTTTCCTGTCCATACTTGAGGACACGGGCTATATGGCGCGAATCGCCTTTGTTATGGACAGACCGCTGAGGAAAATCGGTCTCTCCGGGCGCAGCTTCGTTCCCATGCTTATCGGCTTCGGATGCTCCGTCCCGGCGATAATGGCGACCCGCACCGTCTCGTCCGACCGCGACCGCAAGATGACAATAATGCTGACCCCGTATATGAGCTGTTCGGCAAAAATACCGATATATTCGGTCTTCACGGCGGCTTTTTTCCCGGGACACGGCGCGCTCGTCATGATATGCCTGTATTTCTCGGGCATCGTGCTCAGCGTCCTGCTCGCGCTGATACTCAAGAATACTGCGTTCCGCGGCAATCCAGTACCGTTTGTTATGGAGCTGCCGAACTACCGTATTCCGTCGCCCAAGAGCGTCGCGCTTCTGCTGTGGGAGAAGGCGAAAGATTTCCTTCAGCGCGCGTTCACTGTCATATTTGTCGCAACGATTATCATATGGTTCCTTCAGAGCTTCGACACGCGCATAAACCCCGTTGAGGACAGCGCGAACAGTATGCTCGCCGCTATAGGCAGATTTATAGCGCCGATATTCAAGCCCCTCGGCTTTGCGGATTGGCGCGTCGCAACCGCGCTTATCTCGGGCTTTACCGCAAAGGAGGCGGTCGTCTCCACAATGTCCGTCCTGCTCAACACGAGCGTATCGACCCTCGGCGGCGCACTCTCCGCTATGTTCACCCCGCTGACCGCCGCGAGCTTCCTCGCGTTCACTCTGCTCTATACGCCCTGCGTCGCCGCAGTTGCAACTATAAAACGCGAGATGAACTCGACCCTTGCCACGATAGGCATAGTTATTCTGCAGTGCGTTGTCGCGTGGCTCGTCGCGTTCGGCGTTTATCAGATAGGGAGCCTGATAGCATGAAACCCGTTGATTTTGTTATAATAGCCGTTATCGCCCTGCTCGTTGTGCTCGCGATTATTTCAATACGCAGGCAGAAAAAGCGCGGCGGATGCTGCGGCTGCTCAGGCTGCAGCGGTTGCTGCTCGCAGTGCGAAAAAAAGTAAAGATAAATAACACAGAGAGCCGATATCTTTTGATGTCGGCTCTGTATTTTTCTTACTTTCTCCTTGCGAGCACTCCCGACAGAACACATTCGGCGGCGAGCGTGACTGTTATCAGGCAGCCCGTGACGGAGAAATTATTTATATTATATAACAGCTGCATGGGCGAAATAACGGCCGCCGCCAGAGAGATGCCGAAAACCCGAAGCAGAGCCTTGCGGCTGTCCTTTGCCGCCGCCAGGATTGCGGCCATCAGCAAAACGCAGGTGAGAAGCGCCGTTATCCCGGGCGGAAAGTTTGCGTAGCCCCAAGGGGTCGGGCTGAAATATGAGTAAGTCGTTCGTATTGTCCTGTCAGGGAAATCCTTGAAAATCAGAACCGCACCGTACGGCAGCGACTCCAAAAACAGAGCGACGACAGGCAGCAGCACGGTTAAAACTTTTCCGAGTTTTTTCATCGAAGCCCCTCCTTTTATTTCGTTAATCTCTTCACATTGCGCACGCAAAGCACGGCGGTATAAACGCCAATCAGAAGGAATACTGCCGCCAGCACGGTGCAAAACAGGCTTAGATCTATTTTATAATTGTCGTATTCCGCGCAGCTTAAGCCGAACGCTGCAAACGCTATGATCGAGAGCCTGAACGGCAGCGGGCGGTGTCCTTTGTCGAACGCGATGAACAGGAGCGCGAGATATGACCCCACGCAGACGATAGCGAAGACAAGCAAAACTACAATAGTCGCTTCGCTGAAATAGAAAAAGTCATCGAACACACCGCTTAATACCGACTCCGACGAAATCGGCAGGTGCAGATGGACGAGCCCGTAGGACGCACAGTATATGAACGCGTACAAACTGCAAAGAATATATCCTATAGCGGCGGATACGGTGTAAAGTTTCTTCAATTTATTGTCGTTGATATCCATAAGAAAACCTCGCTTTGAAGAGCCTGAAGTGAGCTTTAGATATAACTGCCGTTGCGCGTCTCTCTGCACTTTCAGTGTAGCATACAAAGCTATATATGACAACAAAATTCTCAAAAAAAGCAAAATTAACAGCTTATTCACACAAAAGAAAAAGAGCCGGGCTTTTCGGGCATCGGCTCTTAAATGTTAAAAATAAAAATCAGCTTTCAAAATCAACGCTCTCGCGCTCGAGGCGAACCGCCTTGACGAAAGCGCGCACCTTGAGGTGCTCCGGGTGGCTGTCATATGCGTGCAGCGCATCCCAACTCTCGAACTTTGAGAAGAGCGCCGCATCATATTTGCCGCCGTTTTCGTTTATTCCGACTTTCGCTTCAATAAGCCCCGGGACAACGCCGACGAGCGCTTCAAGCAACTCTTTGATGTGCTCCGCGTTCTCTCTCTTGCTGTGTCCCTCTGCTTCGTCTTTAAGCGCCCAGAATACTATATGAGTCACCATTTTTTATTTCCTCCTGTTTTTAAGAACCTGATAGATTTTGCCCGCGCCGAGCATCACCGCCGCTGTCGCCGCTCCTGCGAGGAGCGCGCGCGATGCAATTGTAGCGTTGACGCTCTGACGGTCGGTTATGCAGCTTTCAATCGGTCCCAGGCAGGTGCATTTGAGCCCGAAATCCTTGAACGAATGGACGCTTGTCTCGAAGCTTCCGTCCTCGTGAACGGTTATCAGCCTGACGGACGGTCTGCCGCCGTCAGTGTATGCGCGGAATCCCGAGGTCTTGCACTGCGCGAGAAGTATTCCGTCAACCTCGCCCGCGAGATTGTTCATGTGGTCGTGGCCGAAGAACGCGCCCTTTATGTCGCCCATCTTCTTCCAGCTCTCGAACTGTCCGCTGTTGACGTCCGCCGGGCACGGACCCTCTGCGAGATATCCGTTGTCCTCGTCCTTGAGAACATACCAGTTCTTGTTGAGATGCCCGTAGCCGCGCACGGCTTTCCACATCTCCCAGGGCTTCGCCTTTCTGAGAAGCTCATATTCTTCAACGACCGGGATGTGCTCAAACAGCAGAGCGGGCAGGGGAGCACCCTTGTTTTCTTTTCGCAGCTTCGCCGCATTTCGCTCGTACCAGTCTATCTGATCCTTGTGAACAACATCGTAATATGAAATCTCTTTGTCGTAGAAAATATTGTTCGAGTCCATGAACCAGAGATTGAACTCCGGCTTGCCGCTCTTGTCTAAAATGGGTATGTAATAGTTTGAATATCCCGTGATATCCTCGTCGCATCGGCGGGTCACGCAGTATTCGGTGTTCACGAAAATCTCCGTCTGCTCTTCTTCGAGCCCGGAGTCGTGGTCGTGGTTGCCCATTATTGTCGCGAACGGAATCTTGCGCTCAACAACGGGTGCAATGAGACGCTCGAACTGCCTTTTGAACGACTCCATGCCGATGTCGTCGCGCGACGCCGCGCATATGTCGCCCATATAAACCGCAAGATCGGGCTTGAGCGCGTCGAGCGCGGTCTCGTGGAATTTCAGCGTGTCCGCGCGCTTCGCCTTGCCTTTTTCCGAGCTGACATCGTCGTTCTCGTGCGGGTCGCCGAAGAGCAGGATTTTGAACTCTCCGTCCTCGTTGAATCTGAATTGCTTGTCGTACATCTCAGTGCTCCTTATCTGAAAACGGCTTCTCTTATCGCCTCGCTCACCGTGGGGTGGGGGAACGCCGTATTTTTAATTTCTTCAACAGTCATTTTTTTCGCGAGCATCGCCGCCGCGCCGTATATCAGCTCCGACGCATTGCCGCCCGCAATGTGAACCCCGAGCAGTCTGCCGCTTGTATTTTCTGATATTATCTTGCAGAATCCGTCCTGCCCGCCCTCGGCGAAAAATCTTCCGCTCAAGCGCAGCGGCGCTTCGCCGCAAACGGCGTCAATGCCTTTTGCGAGCGCACTTTCGAGCGTCTCGCCGATCGATGCCGCCTCGGAAAAAGTGAACACGACCTGCGGAATCGCGAGATAGTCTATCTCGTCAGTCTTGCCGAGAATATTGTTTATCGCCGCTGCCGATTCTCGGTATGCTGCATGAGCCGACATGGCTTTTTGATTCGCGTCTCCGGCGGCGTAAACGCCGGGAACAGCAGTTTGCATGTGGCTGTCTGTATTGAGATTTTCAAACCCGATGTTTTCGATTCCGAGCCCGTCATAACACGCCGTTCTGCCGGATGCGTTTATTGTAATATCCACTTCGGCCGTCTTTTCTTTTCCGCGCGCGTCGGTGTATTTGATACTTCTACCGTCTGCCGAAACGGCCCTGCACGAAGTGAGAATATTTATACCGCTCTTTTTGAGACTGCGCCGCAAAAATGCGCTTATGTCTTTGTCCATAGTCGGGGCGATTCTCTCCGCCTGCTCGATTACAGACACTCTGCATCCGAGCGCGTTCAGATATTCCGCCGCTTCAAGCCCCGATGCCCCGCCGCCTATAATCGCGGCGCTTTTCGGTATTGTGTCAAGATTATATACATCGCTCACATCCGTGATATCTGCGCCGGGAATTTCAAGCTCCTTTGGTCGTGAACCAGTGCAGATGAGCAGATTTTTTGAATATATATCATTTTCTCCTGCGGCGGTTATGAACAGCCCGGCTGCCTTGCCTTTTATATAAGCTTCTGCATTTATGACTTTCACTCCCGCGTGTTCGAGCGAATCGGCGATGCCGCATTTCAGCTGACATATAACATCATTTTTATGCGCGAGCGCAGCGTCGAGATTGAAGTTCACTTTTTCGCTTGTTACGCCGAATTTTTCGGAATCGAGTGTTTGCCTGAAAATCTTCGCGCTGTGGAGCATGGCTTTCGACGGTATGCAGCCTCGGTTCAGGCACACTCCGCCGAGCTCGTCTTTTTCTATGAGCACCGTTTTCAGTCCGCTCTTTGCGGCTGTTATCGCCGCGCTGTATCCCGCGGGTCCGCCGCCGATAACGGCAAGGTCAAAGATATCCATAGGCGCTCCTTTCGCTTTTTTTCAATTATATCCGAAATTTGCCCTGCGGTCAATCGAACGCTCTGTTTTTTGTTGACTTTGAAGGCTGTAAGCATTAAAATTATCGTTGTATAAAATCTTTTGCTGTGAGGTATTCGATGAAAACACCGGCTTATCACAAATCTCTTGAAACGCTCCATGTAAACTGCCTTGAGCCGCGCGCTTATTTCATTCCCTTTGCGGATGAAAAGACCGCCGCTTCGCGCGAGCGCAGTGAGTCCGATTATTTTGTTCCGCTCTGCGGCGAGTGGGATTTCCGCTTCTTCAAAAGCTTTGAAGATGTCCTGCGCGAGCCGCCCGAATATGTCGGCGAGAGAGGATTTGATAAAATATCCGTACCGCGCAGCTGGCAGACCTATACCGACCGCGGCTACGATGTCCCGCTTTACAGCAACCTCGAATATCCTTTCCCGACCGACCCGCCTTTTGTCCCGGATGAGAACCCCTGCGGGCTCTATGTCAGAAAATTCACGCTCGATGAAAAGCTCTCTTCACGCGATTTATTTTTGAACTTCGAGGGCGTGGATTCCTGCTTCTATGTCTGGCTCAACGGAAAGTTCGTCGGCTTCAGCGAGGTGTCGCACTGCATGAGCGAATTTGATGTCACGGACTTTGCAGTCAGCGGCGAGAACACCCTCTGCGTGCTGGTTGTCAAGTGGTGTCCCGGCACTTATCTTGAGGATCAGGATTGCTTCAGATTCTCGGGAATTTTCCGCGAGGTCTATCTGCTCGCGCGCGGAAAAGAGAGACTCGATGATATCTTTGTCAAAAGCTATGTCTCCGATGATTTTAATTCTGCCGAACTTCGCGTTGAAGCGAAGCTCAGCACACCGTGCGATATAAAATATAAACTCGTCGCGCCGGACGGAGTTACTGTGTCCGAAGGCGTCGGCGGCGAAAAATTCAGCATAAGCGTCGATTCTCCCGTTCTCTGGAACGATGAACAGCCCGAGCTTTATGAACTCTGGCTGACCGTCGGCGACGAAATCGTTCTGCTCGATACTGCGGTGCGCCGCTTTGAAATAAAGGACGGAATCTGCCTTCTGAACGGAAAAGCAGTCAAGGCTCGCGGCATCAACCGCCACGACTCAAACCCCGTCACGGGTCACGCCGTCACGCTCGACGATATGATTGAGGATATTATGCTCATAAAGCGCGCCAACTGCAATATGATCCGCACGTCGCATTATCCCAACGATCCGCGCTTCCTCGCGCTGTGCGATAAATACGGCATAATGCTGACCGACGAAGCCGATATCGAGACCCACGGCATGGGCTACGACTGGGAGGGCGAATGGGACTGGACGCGCTGGTCGCATCTCTCGTCCGCTCCCGAGTGGCGCGAGGCTTATGTCGACAGGGCAAAGAGACTCTTCGAGCGCGACAAGAACCACGGCTGCGTCGTGCTCTGGTCGCTCGGCAATGAGTCGGGAGCGGGCGTCAACCACCGCGCGATGGCGCAGTATATCCGCTCGCGCGACGACCGCGCACTTGTCCACTATGAGAACTCCCACCTTGAGTTCAAGGCTGTCCCCGAGGGCGAAAATTTTGCCGATATCTCGGATGTCGAGAGCCGTATGTACGCCGGCACGGAATATATAGAGAACTATCTCAATAATAAAGAATATACGAAGCCTTTTTATATGTGCGAATATGTCTGCTCGATGAGCACGGGTGATGTCTATCCGTTCTGGGATCTTGTCGAGAAGTATGACAACAATTTCGGCGGCTGTATCTGGGAGTGGTGCGACCATGCGGTCAATGTCCCGGATGAAAACGGCAATGCACGCTATTTTTATGGCGGCGACTTCGGCGATTTCCCGAACAGCTCAATTTGCTGCATTGACGGACTCGTCTATCCCGACCGCACTCCGCGCCCCGGCTATTTCGATATGAAGCGCGTCTATCAGCAGTATTTGGCTGAATATAATGGCGATGGCAGCGTGACCGTCACGAGCCGCAGACGCTTTACTTCTCTCAACGATACGGCGATCCACTGGACTCTTTCAGAGAGTGGCAAGACTGTTTCAGAGGGCACTACCGTCGCGCTTTCAACACCCGCGCAGGGGAGTACGATTGTAAAGCTTTTTGACCCCGCAGATTTTGACTCGCTCCCGTCCTGCCTGCTGACTCTGAGCTTTGTCTCGACGAAAGATACCCCTTGGGCGGAAAAGGGCTTTGAAACGGGATTCGAGCAGTTTGTACTCAAGGACTATACGCCCTATGTGCCAAAAGACGGCAGAGTCGAGCTCGGCGAAAATGACCGCTTCGCGGTTATCAAGGCGGGAAATATCGCCTATACTTTTGATAAACCCTACGGGCGCATATCTTCTATAATTTGCGGCGGCAAAGAGCTGCTGAGCGCACCCGTTGAGCCGCAGATCTGGCGCGCGCCCTGCTATAACAGAGGTTCGTCGGAAATGTGGAGACTCAAGAATTTCAGATATGCCGTTCAGAAAACATATTCCTGCCTTGTTTGCGAGACTGACGGCGGCGTGTGCATCAAGACGAAGATAGCAATCGGCGGACCGTCCTGCCCGCCCGTTATCCACGCCGATGTTGATTACAAATTCACGTCCGACGGCTGTGTTACGCTCTGCTTTGACGGCGATGTTATCGAGAAATGCCCGATACTGCCGAAAGTCGGCTACAGACTCTTCGTGCCTGCAGAAAATGAAAGCGTCAGCTATTTCGGCTTCGGCCCGAGAGAAGCTTATGTCGACAGATATAAGTCTCAGCGTCTCGGACTCTGGAACACAACGGTGACGGATAATTTTGAGCATTATATCCGCCCGCAGGAGAACGGCGCACATTACGGCACCCGTTTCGCCGAGGTCTATTCAAACGCGGCGGGACTCAGATTCGAGCCGTTCGGCATGGAACATTTCAGCTTCAATGCCCAGCATTTCACGGCGCAGATGCTCGAAGATACGAAGCATGATTTTGAGCTTGAACCTCTCAACGATACCGTTGTCAGCCTCGATTGGCGCATGACGGGAATCAGCGAGGCGGAGTATCACAACGACCCCGAACGTGCGCTTCGCCGTATCGACGAAAAGAAACTCAATTTCGGCTTTGTTATAAGACCGTTTGAAAAATAAGACTTCACGGGAGAGATACAATGTTTCTGAAAGAACTGCTTGAGGGCACGACCGTTGCGGGTGATTATCCGCAGGCGGATATATGCGATATAGTCTACGACTCGCGCAAGGCAAGACCGGGCACGGCATTTGTCTGCATGAAAGGCGAGACAACTGACGGACATAAATACGCAAAGAGCGCATATGACCTCGGCTGCCGCGTGTTCGTTGCGGAAGAGACGCTCAGCCTGCCCGATGATGCAATCGTGCTGATGAGCGAAAACACGCGCCGCGACCTCGCACAGATGAGCATAAACTTCTTCGGCCACCCTGCGGATGAGCTGAAAATGATAGGTATAACCGGCACGAAGGGCAAGACAAGTATAACTTATATCCTGCGCAGTGCGCTCGAAAACTGCGGCATAAAAACAGGCGTTATCGGCACTATCGGCGCGTTCTACGGCGACAAAAAAATACCGACCGTCAACACGACCCCCGAATCATATGAGCTTCAGAAAATTCTGCGCGAGATGGCAGACGACGGCTGTGAGGCTGTCTGCATGGAGGTCTCATCGATAGGACTCAAGATGAGCCGTGTCTACGGCGTCGAGTTCTACGCCGGGATATTCACAAATCTTTCGCCCGACCATATCGGCGGAAACGAGCATAAGACGTTTGAAGAATACGCCTATTGGAAAAAGCAGCTCTATGTCCACAGCGACTTCACTGTCGCTAACCGAGATGATGCGTTCTTCGACGATATCGCCGCCGCGTCAAAAGGCGAGGTGATAAGCTACGGACTCGACGAAAAGTGCGATTACTATGCAGAGAATATAAATCCTCTGCGCCGCCCGGGCTTCCTCGGAATAGAATTCGACTGCAAGAGCAAGTTTGATTCTCCGTGGCACGCGCAGGTCAGTATGCCGGGATTTTTCAGCGTCTACAATGTTCTTGCGTCCGTCGCGCTCCTGCGCAAGATGAGCATTCCTGTTGAAAAAATGCGCGAGGCGTTTTCGCATGTGAGCATCGACGGCAGAATGCAGATAGTCCATGTCAGCGATGATTACAGCGTAATTATAGACTACGCTCACAACGGTCTTAGTATGGAGAATGTCATTGAGACCGTCCGCGATTATAAACCCAACCGCGTTGTTGCGCTCTTTGGCTCGACAGGCAACAAAGCGACCATCCGCAGGCAGGAGCTCGGTCTTGTCAGCGCAAAGATGTGCGATTTTATTATAATCACGAGCGATGACCCGGATTTTGAGGATCCGAATGCGATAATAGACGAGATAGCCGGCTGGGTCGAAAAAGGCGGCGGAGCGGGTAAGTATGTCAAGATAACCGACCGCGCCGAGGCGATAGAATATGCCCTCGACCATATGCAGAAAGGGGATATCCTCCTCCTGCTCGGCAAAGGGCATGAGCATTTCATGAAAGTGAAAGGCGAAAAAATATATTTCAGCGAGCTCGACTGCATTGCAAATTATATGAAAAAACACGGGATGAAGTAACTCTTATAAAAAGCACATATAAAAACACAAAACCCCGGAGGGTATTCCCTCCGGGGTCGCTTGCTTTTTATCAGCCGATTTCGATTCTTCTCGATGTCGGCACATTTTCTTCTTTCTTGGGCATCGTCAGGGTCAGAACGCCGTCCTTGTATTCGCCGGTGATGTCCTCGGTCTTGACGGACGAGACATCGAAGCTCCTGCTGAACGAGCCGTAAGACCTCTCGCGGCGGACAAAGTTGCCTTTGTCATCCTTCTTCTCGGTCTCGTTGCTGCGCTCTGCGCTGATGGTCATGTAGCCGTCTTCAATGTCGACGTGAATGTCTTCCTTCTTGAATCCGGGCAGCTCTGCCTCGAGCACATATTCCTTGCCGTTGTCCTTTATATCAGTCTTGAAGTCTGTTGCGGCCATGTCGCCCCAGAAGTTCTTCTCGAAGTTTTCCATATCTCTGAAAGGATTAAAGAGTGCACGCTGATGTCTGCGTTCATAAGGTGTAAGTTCAAACATAATTGATTCCTCCGTTTGATGTTTATTGTTATTCATGTTGAAGTGATTGTTCTATTTGTCTGACTGCTCTCCGATTTCCATCGGACTCACTCTCTTTCTTCTCCAGGGGCTCTCGCTCCCTTCGTTTGATTATATAGTACCCCTGCTTTGTTAAAAAAGAATACAGTGATATGTGAACAAATTGCAAATACTTAGCACTCTAATTAAAAGAGTGCTAAAATGCGTTTGAAAACACCGCGCAGGTTTTTATCATACGCGGGACATGGGAGGAATATAAATGCATTGACATTTTCTGTTAAGGAGAGGAATGCGATGCAAATCAACGTTATAACGCAGTCGGTCGGTGTCGAAGAGACGCTCGGCAGCTGCACTGCGGAACAGCCGATAGATGCCGATATAACCCTGCCGGATTATTGCCCGGATATCAGGCGCGTGCTCAAGTGCCTTGTCACTCCGCGCATAACCGCAGTCCAGACCGCGGGCGACAGAGCGACGGCAGACGGCTCAGCCGGCGTGTGCGTCATCTATGCCGACGAGCAGGGGACGGTCTGCTGCTTCGAGCAGACATACCCGTTTTCAAAATACGCCGATCTCAAGGGTGCGGATGAAAACTGCTGCGTGAATGTGCGCGCCTATACTCAGTATGCCAACTGCCGTGCCGTCAGCCCGCGCAGGCTCGATATCCACGCCGTGGTCAGCGTGGCGTTCGGCATATCCGGAGTAAAAGAAGAGGAGATAATAACCGGAGCAGAGGGCGCGGGAATCCAGCTCAGATGCTGCGACAGCCGCACCGCAAGCCTCGTCGCCTGCACCGAGACTGCGTTCCCGATGAGCGAGACCGTGCCTCTGCCCGACGGCGACCCGGCGGTGTCCTGCGTGCTGAGCGCGCAGGCGGCGGCGCTCGCGCAGGAGATAAAGGTCATCAGCAACAAACTGCTCGTCAAGGGCGAACTCACCGTCAGCGCGGTCTGCCGCGGCGAGGGCGGCGAAATATTCAGCTTCGGCCATTCCATGCCGATAAGCCAGATAATAAATCTCGAGGGCATTGACGAGGACTGCACCTGCTGCGTCTGCCTGCCCGTCACTTCGCTCGAAGTCCTGCCGAAGGCCGACCAGGCTGGCGACAACAGACTGATTGATATCAGCGCGCGCGTCGGCGCGGGAGTCAAGGCTTATCGCGAGCTGGGCTTCCCGACCGTCACCGATGCCTATTCCGTCTGCTGCGACCTTGAAACAAAGAGCCGCAATGTCGATTTCGCGGTTATCGCCGATAAATTCAACGACACTTTCACCTGCCGCAGCACGCAGGATCTGCCGGAGGCGAGACAGATTTTGGCTCTCTGGTGCTCCGACTTATCCAAGAGTGTGGCGCAGGACTCCGACGGAATAATAATCTCCGGCGAACTGACACTACATTTTCTCTATACCGATGCCGAATCCCAGCCATGCTACGCCCAGCGGCAGACGAACTACGAATACCGCCGGGCGGTCAGAAAGTGCGGCGATCTCAAGTGCTCGCCGTGCATCGAGATAACCGCCGCGAGCGCCGCCTGCGCTTCGGGCAGTGCCGATGTCAGGGTCGAGATGAATATTTCCGGCTGCATCTTCGACAGCGTCCGTCGCAAGACCGTCACTTCTATAGAATGCTCCGATTCCGACGGCAAAAAGACGGGCGGCGCCGCGCTGACAGTCTATTTTGCGGATGCAGGTGAAGAGATATGGGATATCGCGAGGCGGTATAATACGACCGTCGAAGCGGTGGAGCAGGAAAACGGCATAACGGGCGAAACGGTGGCGCAGAAATGTATGCTGCTGATACCCGGAGTCTGAGGAGGGATAACCGTGCAGGAGAGAAATATTTACAGCGACATTGCAAAGCGCACTCAGGGCGATATTTATATCGGCGTTGTCGGCCCTGTCAGAACCGGAAAATCAACGTTTATAAAGCGTTTTATGGATGCCCTCGTTCTGCCGAATATCGAGAGTCAGAGCGTGCGCGACCGCGCGACCGATGAGCTCCCGCAGTCCGCGGCGGGACGCACAATAATGACCACCGAGCCGAAATTTATCCCGGAAAATGCGGTTGAGATATCGCTACAGGCGGAGGCGACATTCCGCGTGCGGCTCATAGACTGCGTGGGATATATCGTCCCGAGTTCCCTCGGCTATATCGAGGGCGAGAGCCCGCGAATGGTAAAAACCCCGTGGTTCGAGCATGAGATACCGTTCAATATGGCAGCGGAGATAGGCACACAGAAGGTCATCAGCGAACATTCGACAATAGGTCTTGTCATAACGACTGACGGCTCAATAAGCGAGATTCCGCGCAGCGAATATGAAGAAGCCGAAGGCAGGGTAATATCAGAGCTCAAAGGGCTCAAAAAGCCGTTCGTCGTCCTCTTGAACAGCACGAATCCGGAGTCCGACGAAGTCAAAAATATGGCGGCGTCGCTGACCGATAAATACGGCGTGCCCGTCATGCCCGTGAATTGCCTCGAGATAGGCGAGGAGGAGATAAAAGAGATTCTTACTCAGGTGCTCTTCGAGTTCCCTGTCAAAGAAGTCAGTGTCGGTCTGCCGGGTTGGGCTATGACTCTCAGTCGCGATCATTGGCTGCGCTCGGGACTTTGCAGCGCCGTGAGCGAAGCGGCGCAGAACCTCCGCACCCTCCGCGATGTAAAACACCTCGCCGAGGATATCTGCGCGTGTGAATATGTGACGGACGCAAAGATAGCAAAAATGGATCTGTCCTGTGGCGCGGCGCGGATAGAGGCGCAGATAGACGGCAGTCTCTTCTATAAGATACTCGCCGAGGAGACGGGACTCGATATCTCCGGCGAGCAGGATCTGATGAGCTGCATGCGCGAACTCGCCGCCGTGCGCCGCGAATACGAGCGGCTCAAGGGTGCGCTCGACGAAGTTGAAGCGACGGGCTACGGAATAGTCATGCCGTCGCTCGATGAGTTGAGCCTCGAAGAGCCGGAGATAATGCGCCAGGGCGGCAGATACGGCGTGCGCCTGCGCGCCTCCGCTCCGTCGATACACATGATGAAGGCGAATATAACAACCGAGGTCGCGCCGATAGTCGGCTCGGAGTCCCAGTCAGAGGAACTTGTCAACTATATGCTCAAGGAGTTCGAAGAGGACCCGACAAAGATATGGGAGTCGAATATCTTCGGCAAGTCTTTGCATGAGCTCGTCAACGAGGGACTGCACAACAAGCTCTATCGTATGCCCGCCGCGGCGCGCATGAAATTGCAGGAGACGCTCGAAAAAGTCATCAACGAGGGATGCAGCGGACTCATCTGCATCATCCTGTAAAATAATATCGGCTGTGCCCGAAGTTTAGGCGCGGCCGATATTTTTTATATTAGCTCTTGACACAAACAAATGTTCTGATGTATAATGTGTACGAACAAATGTTTGAAATCTGGTGAGAATGTGGATCTGTTTGACAAGCTGGAGATACTTTCCGATTCGGCGAAATATGATGTCGCCTGCACGAGCAGCGGAACGGACAGATCCTCAGGCGGCGAGGGGATAGGCAACGCCGCCGCGTGCGGCATATGCCACAGCTTCGCGGCGGACGGCAGATGCATATCACTGCTGAAAGTCCTCATGAGCAACGCCTGCGTCTTTGACTGTAAATATTGCGTCAACCGCGTCTCCAACGATGTCCGCCGCGCGACCTTTTCGCCGCGCGAACTCGCGGAGCTGACGATGAATTTTTATCGCCGCAATTATATCGAGGGACTTTTCCTCTCGTCCGCCGTCGTCGGCAGTCCGGATTATACCTGTGAGCGCATGATTGAGGCTCTGCGTATCCTGCGCGAAGAATACAGGTTCGGCGGATATATCCACGCCAAGGCGATCCCGGGCGCGGATAACGCGCTGATAACCCGCCTCGGTATGCTTGCGGACAGAATGAGCGTCAATATCGAGCTGCCGTCGAACAACAGCCTGCAAACTCTCGCGCCGGACAAAACAAAGGAGTCGATACTCCGCCCGATGGGGCTTATTACAAATAAGATAAAAGAGAGCTCGGCGGAGCTTGTCAGATATAAGCACGCGCCGCGTTTCGCCTCCGGCGGTCAGAGCACTCAATTGATAGTCGGCGCAACGCCTGACAGCGACTATCAGATAATGTCGCTGTCCGCGGCGCTCTATAAAAAATACGAGCTCAAGCGCGTGTTCTATTCGGCGTATATCCCGGTCGTCGAGAATCCGCTTCTGCCCGCGAAAACAACGGAACCGCCGCTTCTGCGCGAGCACAGACTCTATCAGGCGGATTGGCTTTTGCGCTATTACGGCTTCGATGCGAACGAACTGCTCGATGAAAAGCACCCGTTCTTAAACCCCTATGTTGACCCGAAATGCAACTGGGCGCTCAATCATATGGAGCTGTTCCCGCTTGAAATAAACCGCGCAACAAAGGAAGAACTGCTTAGAATACCGGGAGTCGGCGTGCGCAGTGTTCAAAGAATTTTGGCGGCTCGGCGTGTTTCGCCGCTGAGCTTTGAAGATCTCAAAAAACTCGGCGTGGTGCTCAAACGTGCCCAGTATTTTATAACCTGCAAGGGCAAACATTTGGCGGGACTCAATGTCAATCCCGACAGAGTCCTCGGTTCGCTCATTTCCGAGCGGTGTCAGTCGCTTTTACCGAATATGCAGGGCGAACAGCTGAGCCTGTTCGACAACAGGATAACAAGGGAGGATGTAGTACAATGTCTGCACGGTCAGATGTAACATATGTATATGACGGCTCGTTCGAGGGACTTCTGACGGCTGTTTTTGAGAGCTTTGAGAGCCGCGAACTGCCGTGCTCTATAGTCGCGGAGGATGAGTTCGTGCCGACTCTCTTTGCGTGCAAAACCGTTGACACCGATCCGCAAAAGGCAGACAGAGTTCGCCGCGGGCTCAAAAATGTCAGCGCCGATGTCTGGAACGCCGTGCGGCTCGGGTACCTGACCTGCATCGAGGACAGGGGAACGCTCATCAATGATTTTGTACACATGGCGATGTACTACGGCGCGGGTGTCTTGCGTATGCTCGCCGACGACACCGTTTCGCGCCTGACGAAAGCCGTCCGCGCCCTCAAGCAGGAGAGCCATAAATATACCGGCTTTGTCCGATTCAGCATCAGCGAGGATAATACCCTCACTTCAATTATAGAGCCGAAAAATTCCGTCCTGCCTCTGCTCGCGCCGCATTTCTGCGACAGATATCCGAACGAATCGTTTCTCATATATGACAAGACCCATTCGCAGGCGCTCGTCTGGCATAACAGGCAGAAAATGATTATCCCGTTAGACGGCTTCGAGCAGCCGCAGGCGGGGGACGAGGAGCTGTATTTCCGCGCGCTGTGGAAGCATTTTTATGATACGGTAGCTATCGAGGCGCGGTATAATCCCCGATGCCGCATGAACTTCATGCCCAAACGCTATTGGAATCAGCTCCCGGAGATGGATGAGAGCAATTCTCCCGATGCCGTGCGCGGAGTCAAAAGAATCGGAGCATAAAAAAGCAGGAGCCGTGGGACTCCTGCTTTTGATATTTTTTTAATCCTGCGCGTGGTTTGAAAGCTTGATTTCGTCGTTGTCCGTGAATTCTGCGATGATTCCGTTTTCGTCAACCGTCGCGAATATCGCGCTGTGGCTCTTCATTGTGAGCGTCCATTTGACATCGGGATATATCTTCCCGAGCCTGTTTGTGATTATCGCTATCTTCGGCGAAAGTTCCTTTGCGAATTTCCACGAGGTCGAGCCGTAGTAGCCGTGGTGTCCGACCTTGAGCAGATCCACCTTATGAAGCTGCGGCAGAAGCAAGCCCTCGAGTCCGGTGGTTCTCGTTATGTCCGCGGCGAGGAATGCGCTTTTTTTGCCCTTTTCGACCATCGTTCCGACGGATTCGGCGTTTTCGCCCTGCCCGTGAAGCCGCGCGTCATCGAGTGCTGTATTGTAGAAAGTAAGCGTGAAGTCGCCGAATTTGAACGGCTCGCTCGGGATCTCGGAAGTAACAACTGTGCCCCTGTTCTGAAACGCCTTTACCGTGTCTGCGTATGTTGTTTCGATGCCCCAGCCGTTGTATTCGTATTCGTGGGCAATCTCGCGGTTGACGGGCTTTATGTAGAATGTCTTTACCGTGATATCCGGGTCGTTGGCTATCGCCTCAAATGTGCCGACATGGTCGTAGTGATTGTGCGTGCCGAGCGCAAATTCAAGCGTTACTTTGCCATCTGCGTCGCCGGCAGCCTTTTTCAGATATTTTATAACAGCCTCTTCGCTGCCGTTGTAGCTGAGCTTCCTGCGCGGATTGCGGTCGCCCTCGCCGGAGTCGATGAGCGCGAATTTTCCGTTTGATTCTATGAGTATTGCGTCGGAGTTATAGGTGTTGAGAAAATGTATCCTGTCCGCCGTGCCGTCCGACGAAAACTGCGCCGGGGTGATTTCAAATTTATTCTGATATCTGTTGCACATCGCAACGCAGATTATATCCAGCAAAAAGACCGAAAGCATTATCGCCATCATTATCCATGTCGCAATTTTTTTGATTAGCTTGTCCCTTGTCATATTCCCTCCGAAGCGCAAAAATAAAAACGCTTTTAAAAGTATATCATACTTTTTTAGTAAATGTCCATATGCAGACGCGCCAAAAAGCGCCGAATTTAATTGTATTCGGCGCTTTTTTGTGATATCATATACATATTAAGTGCGATACTAATCCTGATTTTCACCCTTGGGGTCGATAGCCTGCATTATCAGCGAGCCGAAGAGCATGACTCCCATGCTCGGGCGGATGCAGTCTAGCGCGTCCTTTGCGAGATATATGCATCTCCAGTAGTCGAATCCGCGCCCCGCGAGCAGCAGCGCGCAGACGGCGAGAGTGAAGAGCAGCTCAAAAATAATGACCGCGCCGAGCAGCATCCTGCGTGAAACGGGATTTATGTAGCTTAAATTTTCTGCAATTTTTTCTTTTATGCCGCGCATATCTGCACCTCCGTTTGTTTGATTCTAACCCGGAGTGCGATTTTTCGCAATGCAAAGATTTTTACTTTTGAGGAAAGGAGAGGAAAACGAATGTCCGTCGGAATATCCACCGCCTGCTTTTATCCAGCCGCGACAGAAGAGGCTCTGCGCTGTGTCGCCGAAGCGGGGGCAAAAGTCACCGAGGTGTTTTTTAATTCGCCGTCGGAATTGGAGCCGGATTTTCTCCGCCGCATTTCGTCTATAGCCTCTGACAGCGGTATCCGCATCCGCTCGATACATCCGTTTACCTCGTTCGCCGAGGGCTATATTCTCTTCAGTCAGTATGAGCGCCGCTTCGACGATTACAGGGAGTTTTACAAAAAATATTATGCCGCCGCGTCTGCGATAGGCGCGAAAATAGTCGTACTTCACGGCGCAAAGCTGCCGGTGAATATCAGCACGGACGAATATGCCGAGCGTCTTAGCTTGCTCGTCCGCGACGCGCGGGAACAGGGGATAATCCTCGCCCAGGAAAATGTTGTCCATCATAACGGGCAGACGCCGGAGCTTATGAATGAACTGAAAGCGCGCCTCGGTGCGAATTTTCATATGGTGCTCGACATCAAGCAGGCGTACCTCGCCGGAGTCGACCCGATAGAATTTTTCAGGGAGTTTTCCGATAATATCTGCCACATACATCTGAGTGATCACGACGAAAATCACAAGTGCATGCCGCCGTTTGACGGAAAATTCGATTTCGCCGCCCTCTTTTCGCTCATGAAAGAAACCGGATATTCCGGCGACTGCGTTATCGAGCTCTACCGCTCGGGCTTCGAGCGCATAGATCAGCTGACCTATTCGATGCATATGCTCGAAAGATTGTATTGACAACAAGTTTGACTTTGTGCGATAATAAAATATAGAAATTCGGCAAAGGGGCATTGCGCGTGGAAGCCAAGAAACATATCGATCTTATTGACATACTCAAGGGTGTCGCTATCGTCTCGGTGCTTATATGTCATTCGGTGATAGTATATCCGGTGAATCTTGAAGAAGTTGCGTGGTGCAATATTCTCAAAAGATTTGTGGATTCTTATCAGATGCCGCTGTTCTTTATGATATCCGGCTTTTTGTGTTCGTATAAGGGCAATTACGGCGGATATCTTCTTGCCCGCGTGAAGAGAATACTCGTGCCGTATATCGTCTTCGATGCCGCTGCGCTGCTCCTCAGAGTTGTCGGCGGAAGCTTTGTCAACAGGAGCATGGATATCAAGTCTGCAATTTTTCAGCTCTTCCTGCAGGGAACTTCGGCTGGCGGCTATTGGTTCCTCTACACTCTGTTCGTAATTTCGGTTATCGCGCCGCTTTTCTGGGTTATACTGAAAAAGAACAGACTTCTCGGTCTGCCGATTATAGCGGTCTGCGTTATTGTCTCGGCGCTGTTCGACTTGCCGGAGATATGCTGCCTGAAGAGCGTTGTGTATTATCTTACATATTTTATCATCGGCATGATGCTCAAGGGCTGCGATTTCGGAAAGATAAAAGACAAGCGTATCGTTATCCTGACAGTGAGCGCAGCGGTGTTCTGTCTGTCATTCATTCCGCTGAGAATCTATGCCGACAAAGTGTATTCTGTTGCCGGAATATATATATCCGCGCTTTCGGCTTCGGCTTTCTTCGCCTCGTTCTTCTCTTTGGTGAAAATGCCGAAATTCATAAAGAATCAGCTGATGACGAGCGGAAAATATTCTCTCCAGTACTATCTGCTCAACGCGTTTTTGATAACCGGCTTGCGTTGGTTAATAGTCACAAAAGCCCATATCACGGCTCCCGCGCTAATAGTATTGATAATGTTCGCTGTGAGCTATATTGTGAGCTGCCTTGTATCGAAATATATTCTTGACAGCAATAACTTCTTCAGGTTTTTGTGCGGCCTGAAAGTCCAAAAAAATAAGTAAGATGGAGTGATAGCTTTGAAGTGTCCGTTCTGTGGTTTTGAAGAGAGCAAGGTCATCGACTCGCGTCCTACCGACGAGGGCGAGAGAATACGCCGCCGCCGCGAATGCATCAGCTGCGGCAAGCGTTTTACGACCTATGAGATAATCGAGACCGTGCCGATAGTCGTCGTCAAAAAGGACAAATCGCGCGAGGTTTTTGACAGAAACAAGCTTTTCAACAGCATGCTCAAGGCGTGCGAAAAGCGCCCGGTCTATATGGAACAGCTCGAAAAGGCAGTCAGCGAGATTGAGGCTGTGCTCCAGAATTCGCTCGACCGCGAGGTGACTACCGTCTATATCGGTGAGCTCGCAATGGAGAAGCTCAAGAGCATCGACGAAGTCGCATATGTCCGCTTCGCCTCCGTCTATAGGCAGTTCAAGGATATCAATACGTTCATGGATGAACTCGCAAAACTGCTCAAAGAAAAATAAAAAAGCAAGGATCGCTCCGGCGGTCCTTGAATTTTTATCGCAATATAAATTTTACTTTGACTCCCTTGCGTAAAGGAAGACAGTTCGGCGTAAACCAAGACCGATGAATTGTTTTGCTTTGCTCAAAGTAATATAAGTGCACGGTAGGGGCGGATATCATCCGCCCGCGAAATCTCACAATTTTAGCAGCGCACAACTTGTAGGGTGCAGCGACTTGACGCGGCGCTGCCGGGGTCTCGGGGCGTACACTGAGTTTGCTTTTCTTTTACAGGCGTTTTCTTTTTCAAATAAAAAGAAAATGCCGAAACGCGGGGAATATAAAAATATATTTGCTGTAGGACGCGAAGGTAGAGGGCGGATATCACACCGTTCAACTATTAATGTATATTAAGCCATAATCATGGCGCAAATTTTTTCTTCTCGTTGCCAAAGCTGTGATAAAGTGATAAAATCTAATCAACATATATTAATGGATGGGGTAAAAGTGAAGTCTGTCAAAATAAATCTGAAAAACAACTGCAAGTCGGCGGGAAAGTATCTGCTGACTTTTCTGAAATGGTTCGCTCTCGCCGCAGTCACGGGAGCGGTCGGCGGCGTTGTCGGCGCGCTGTTTCATCTGAGCGTTGAATATGTAACCGGCGTGCGAAAGGCTCATTCGTGGATAGTATTTCTGCTGCCCGTCGGCGGACTTGTGATAGCCGGTTTGTATAAGCTTTCCGGCAAAAAAGATATCGGCACTAACGAGATACTCGATGCCGTGCGCTCGCCGCAGGGCGTGCCAGTTTTGCTCGCACCGCTGATATTTGTCTCAACTGTTATAACGCACCTCTTCGGCGGCTCCGCCGGACGAGAGGGTGCGGCTCTTCAGCTCGGCGGCAGCATCGCGGGACTGATAGGCAAAATATCCCGCCTCGATGAAAAAGATATGCATATCATGACTATGTGCGGCATGAGCGCCGTGTTCTCCGCGCTTTTCGGAACGCCGATAACCGCCGCCGTTTTTGCCCTCGGTGTTATCAGCGTCGGTGTCATTTACTATGCAGGTCTGCTCCCGTGCGTCGTGTCCGCATTCGTCGCATATTTTATATCGACACTTATGGGCACTGAGCCTGTCGCGTTTACAGTCTCGAATATCCCTGCATTCTCGCTTAAGAGCTGCCTGCTTACCGCTCTGCTCGCCGCGATATGCGCTCTGCTGAGCATCGGATTCTGCCTCGGTCTGCACGGCACTCATAAGCTCTTCGAAAAGCTGTTTAAAAACACTTTCGTCCGCGCGGTCGTCGGTGGATTAATAATCGTCGCGCTGTCTCTTATTTGCCGAAGCGGGGACTACAACGGCGCGGGCATGGATATAGTTGAACGCGCCATCGGCGGCAACGCAAAACCCGAGGCGTTTTTGCTCAAATTTATCTTCACCGCCGTCACCGTCGGCTCGGGATACAAGGGCGGCGAGATAGTCCCGACTTTCTTCGTCGGCGCAACTTTCGGCTGCGTTGTCGGCGGACTTATCGGGCTCGATCCCGGATTTGCCGCGGCGGTCGGACTCGTCTCGCTTTTCTGCGGCGTTGTCAACTGTCCGCTCGCTTCTATATTCCTGAGCATAGAACTCTTCGGCGCGCAGGGTATGCCGCTGTTTGCGCTCGCTGCCGCCGTGAGCTATCTGCTCTCCGGCTATTACGGACTCTATAGCAGCCAGAAAATAGTCTATTCAAAGCTCCGCGCAGAGCTTGTGAATATAAACGCAAAGTAAATTATTGACTTTGTACCCGTTAACTGATAAGCTTATTTCAAACAATTAGTGGGAGGGAAAATATGGATGCATTAAAAGCAAAAAAAGGATTTATATGTGATATGGACGGTGTCATATATCACGGAGACAGACTGCTTCCGGATGTCAAAGAGTTCGTGGAGTGGCTGTATAAAGAAAACAAGTCGTTCCTGTTCCTTACGAATTCGAGCGAACGCTCGCCGCGTGAGCTTCAGCAGAAGCTTGAGAGAATGGGACTTTATGTTGACGAGAGTCATTTTTATACCAGTGCCCTCGCAACGGCAAAATTTATCAGCAGTCAGAAGCCCGGCTGCTCGGCGTATGTTATCGGCGCGCCCGGACTCGTCAACGCGCTCTACGATCAGGGCATCACAATGAACAGCATCGACCCGGATTATGTCATAGTCGGCGAGACTTCGAGCTATAACTATGAGACGGTCGTCCATGCGTCGAACCTCGTCAGAAACGGCGCGAAGCTCATCGGCACGAATACCGATCTCACGGGTCCAGTCGAGGACGGCATAGTCCCCGCGTGCCGCGCGCTCATATCTCCGATAGAGATGGCGACGGGCAAAAAGGCGTATTTCGTCGGCAAGCCCAATCCGCTCATGATGCGCACGGGACTCAAGATGCTCGGCGTCCATTCGGCGGAGGCAGCTATGATAGGCGACAGAATGGACACGGATGTCATTGCGGGCATCGAAACCGGTCTTGACACAGTCCTCGTCCTCTCCGGAGTCACAAGTCTCGAGGATGTCAATCTCTATCCCTACAGACCCACATATATATTCAATGGCGTCGGCGACGTCTTTTCGGAAATATAACCAAACGGAGGACTGCAATGCATTACGAAAACAACTGGGAATCGCTCAACAGCCGGCCTGTGCCGGATTGGTTCGCGGATGCGAAGTTCGGCATATTCATCCATTGGGGGCTGTATTCAGTGCCCGCATATACAGAAAAGGGGCAGTACGCCGAGTGGTATATGCAGCAGATACGCGACAAAAACAGCGCCGCGCGCAAGTTCCACGACAGGGTGTATGCCCCCGGAACGCAGTATGAGGACTTTGTCAGCGGCTTCAAGGCGGAACTTTTTGATGCCGATGAGTGGGCGCAGCTCTTTGAAAAGTCCGGCGCAAAGTATATAAACCTCGTCTCGAAGCACCATGACGGCTTCTGCCTGTTCAAGAGCGACTATGCGTGGAACTGGAACAGCGTCGATGTCGGACCTCACAGGGACTTTTGCGGCGAGCTGAAAGCCGCGCTCGAAAAGACGGATGTCAAGTTCGGCGTCTACCATTCGGTTTATGAGTGGTTCCATCCGCTCTATCTCAAGAACCCCGAGGAATATGCCGTAAAGCATCTTATCCCGATGCTCAAGGAGCTTATAACAAAATATGAGCCATGGACTCTGTTCACGGACGGGGAGTGGGATCACCCGAGCTCCGTCTGGCACTCGACCGATTTCCTCCAGTGGCTCTATAACGAATCGCCTGTCAAAGATACGATAGTCCCCAATGACCGCTGGGGCAGGGAGACAAGAGGACGCCTGGGCGGCAATTTCACCACTGAATACGGCATAATCGACAACGGCAGACGCATCGAAGAGGTCGAGCTCGACCGCCCGTTCGAGGAGTGCCGCGGTATCGGCGCATCGTTCGGACTCAACCGCATCGAGGGCGTTGACGAATATCTGAGCAGCAAAGAACTCATCGAAACGCTCTGCTCGCTCGTCTCAAAGGGCGGCAACTTCCTGCTCAATATCGGCCCCGCCGCGGACGGCACTATCCCTGTTATTATGCAGGAACGTCTGCTCGATATGGGTAAGTGGCTCAGCGTCAACGGTGACGCTATCTACGGCACGCGCATTTATACCAAAGCGCCGCAGGAGGGTACATATTACACCAGAAAGGGCGACAAAGTCTACGCGATAACGAACGCCTATCCGTTCGGCAGCCTCACGCTCGACAAGGTGGATTACAACCCGGATATAAAGGCGAAGCTTTTAGCGCATGACGCGCCCATAGCCGTCGAAAACGACAACGGCAAAGCAAAGCTCGTATTCCCGCAGATAAACCCCGACGAAATGAAATGCGGCTGGCTCTATGCCTTTGAACTCGACGGAGTGAAGTAAATAGCGATAAAATAATACATAAAAATCCCGGAACATCAATAGCGGTGTTTCGGGATTTTCTATGTAATTTTTTAGTGGATTTAGTCCGCAATTCTCTGTATTTACTCTGCACTTTTTAAATGATAATGAAAATGTTCTTGCGTTTGGCGGTTTTCCTAAACAAGTGCATTAATAAACTTTTTAGCGAAATATCAAAGTGTTAGAAAAAGTGTTAGAAAATATATACTTTCTAATCCTACGCAAAAAATAAAAAGCCTTGAAACCGTTAGATTTCAAAGCTTTTTAACTGGTCCGAGTGGCGAGACTTGAACTCACGGCCTCTTGACCCCCAGTCAAGCGCGCTACCAGCTGCGCCACACCCGGAAAGCTCATCAATAATACCACAAGAAAAGCGTTTTGACAAGTCTTTTTCCAAACTTTTTTTTAAAACCCGGCAACTTTTTTATTTTTCTGCGCTCTCTCTTTACTTTTCCGCTTCCTCTATGCTAAAATCTTAAGGACGGAAGGAGAGTCAGATATGGCAAAAATAATCGAAACAAATATACCAAACATCCCGTGGGAGGATAAGCCCGCAGGATTTGAATATCCCGTGTGGCGTTACAGCAGCAATCCCGTTATCACCCGCGACAATCTGCATATGGCGAACAGCATTTTCAATTCCGCTGTTGTGCCTTACGGCTCGGGCTTTGCCGGAGTTTTCAGGGCGGATATCCGCTCGCGCGCCCATAAGCTCGTTGTCGGCTTCAGCAAAGACGCGATAAACTGGGAGCTTGAGAATAAATATATCTTCAACGGCTACGATCCGCGCCTGTGTGAGCTCGACGGAAAATACTATCTCTCGTGGGTCAATCTCACCCCTCACGGCACAACTATCGGCATAGCATATACAGAGGATTTCAAGAGCTGGACTCAGCTTGAGGATGCCTGCTATCCCGTTGCCCGCAACGGCGTTCTTTTCCCGCGCAAGGTGAACGGCGAGCATCTTCTGCTTATTCGCCCGTGCGACAGGGGACACACCCCTTACGGTGATATATTCATCAGTCAGTCGAAAGACCTCACTTATTGGGGTAAGCACCGCTTTGTTATGAGCCCGGTCGAGAACTGGGAAGCTACAAAAGTCGGAGCGGGTCCGACTCCTATTGAAACCGACGAGGGCTGGCTCATGTTCTATCACGGCGTGCTCACGAGCTGCAATGGCTTCACCTACAGCATGGGCGCCGCTATTCTCGATAAAGATGAGCCGTGGAAAGTGCTCCACCGCGCGGACAGCTTCCTGTTAGCTCCCCATGAGCTCTATGAATGCGTCGGCGATGTGCCGAATGTCGTGTTCCCGTGCGCTGCGCTCGCGGATGCCGAAACCGGCAGAATAGCCATCTATTACGGAGCCGCCGATACCTCGGTCGCCCTCGCGTTCACAACCGTTGATGAAACTGTGAAGTACATCAAGGATAACGACATTATAAAATAAAAATGCAGCCGTGGGATGATTCTCACGGCTGTTTCATTCCTTTTCCGAGCCTTTCGAGCGCACGCTTTTCTATCCTGCTGACATAGGAGCGGGAGATGTTCATCATCGACGCTATCTCGCGCTGTGTCAGCGGCTCGTTGCCGTCGAGCCCGTAGCGCATGACGATTATCGCCTTTTCGCGCGGGTCGGGTATGCCGATGACGAGCCCGCGCAGCTTCTCGCTCTTTATCTTCAAATCAAGATCGTCTGCGATGCAGTCCGGCGTGCAGATAATATCCATTAGCGTGAGCGGGTTTCCCTCGCTGTCGCTGTCGATCGGGTCTTCGAGCGAGATGTCGTGCGCGCTCTTTTTCATCGAGCGAAAGTGCATCAGTATCTCATTTTCAACGCATTTCGCGGCGTATGTCGCAAGGCGCGTGCCCTTGTCGGGCTTGAACGAGTCTATAGCCTTTATCAGCCCGACCGTGCCTATCGAGATAAGATCGTCCTGATCCGAATATGCGGCGTAGTATTTTTTGACTATGTGCGCCACGAGCCGCAGGTTGTGCTCAATGAGTTCGCTGCGCGCCGATTTGTCGCCTGCGTGCATTTTTGCAAGAGCTTCGCGCTCCTGCACCGCACTCAGCGGCGGGGCAAATGAGCCCGGCTGGCTCAGATGCAGGATAAAAAAGAGAAATCCGTTTGAAAATAACTGCAAAAACCAACCGAACACAGCACCGCCTCCCGTAGAATATCTATATTCGCGGTTTGCCGGAGTTTGCAAGTCCGGGCTTTTTTTGTAAATTCACTTGAAACTTCGGGACGGCTATAATATAATAATCTGTAGAAAAAGCGGGAACGGAGGTGCTCTCGTGTCGGATATCAAACTCGGTGCGCAGCTCTATACTTTACGCGACTACATACAGAATTATGAAGATGCCGAAAAGACTTTTGCCTATCTCGATTCCATCGGAATAAATACGGTTCAGATTTCGGGTATAGGCCCGATTGAGCCGGAGAAGGTCGCGTATCTTGTCGATAAGTACAATATGGATGTCTGTGTCACGCATACCTCGTTTGACCGTATGCTCGAAGATACCGAGGCGGTCGTTCGGGAGCACAGAATGATTCATTGCGACACGCTCGGAATCGGCTCCATGCCCGACGAATACAGGGGCAGCGAGGAGGGCGTGCGCGAGTTCATAAAGCTCACGGGCGAGCTTGCTAAGAAGCTCCGCGATATGGGGATGTACTTTGCCTATCACAACCACGCCTTCGAGTTCAAGAAATATAACGGCAGGCGCGTTATAGATATGCTTATTGACGACACCGACCCCGAGCTGTTCGGCTTTATAATGGACACATATTGGGTTCAGTACGGCGGCGGCGATCCTGCGGATTTCATAAAGCGCCTCAGCGGCAGAATGAAGGTCTGCCACTTCAAGGATTATAAAATCAACAGCGAGAACAAGCCCGATTTTGCCGAAGTTGGCACAGGCAACCTCAATCTCGATGAGTGCTACCGCGCGTGCAGGGATTCTGGTGTAAGATATATCGTTATCGAGCAGGACACCTGCGATATCGACCCACGCGAGTCGATGGCGATAAGCTACAAGAACCTTGTTGATATAGCAAAGAGAAACAGCTGATTTTTGGGAAGGGATGACAGAAGTGGAAGGAAAGATGAAGCTCCACGTGGTTGATAGGGGATACGATATTGCGGCAACGGATGCGTATATCTCGATGCTGCAGGAGGAATATAATAAAATTTACGCCTGGGGCTCGGAGCTTGAAAAGCGTGCCGAAGCTCCTGCGGGCGAAGCGGCTTCGAGCGAAGAGATAGAAGCACTCAGAACGCAGAACCGCAGTTTATATAACAACTGCGTGGCGTTTGCAAAGCATATAAAGCGCCTCGAAAAGCTCAGAGACGATCAGGGCAGATATATGGTTGACGAGCTCAACGCCGCAGAGAGCAGAAAGAAAGCTCTCGAAAAGGAGATATCCGACCTTGAGGCGCAGAAGAGCCTGCTCGAAGTGAGCAATGAGTCGGCTCGCGGCCAGTCCGATGCAATAGTCACCGCCGCGCGCGGTCAGGCACAGAAGACAGTTACCGAAGCGCAGGAGCAGGCGAACGCAATAGTCGCCGAGGCGCAGAAGAAAGCCGAAACTATCCTGCGCGAGCGTATCGGCAGAATGTCCGCCGTGTGCGCCCAGCTTAACGATATGTTTGATAAGGGCGAATAAATATCGGCAATAAAAATAGAATGCGGCTGTTCATCATGAGGCTCAGTGCCTGCGTGATGATAACAGCCGCTTTTGTTTTTGCTACCCTGTGAAATCTTCTATCAGCTTTTGAAGTGCTTCGTCGCCCTCGACCGTTATTCCCTTGTAGACGCGCTCGGCTTCGCCGCGGGGCAGGGAGGATGTGAAAACATCGAACACCTCCTGCGGCTCGTCCTCGCCGTATACGAACACCGCTATCCTGCCGTTGTAGTCGCGCATGATGTATTTTTCGCTCCCGTCCGGTGCGGCGTTTTCGATTATAGCCGAGACGGTCAGAAACGCCGCGGCGCAGAACGCGAGGGCAACGGCGATGCTTTTTATCGTGGTTTTCATCTTTCCTTTTCCTTTCCGAAGGCTTGCTTTTTCTGCTTTCGTGGTGATTTTTGCCCCTTTCGGGCGTTTTTATACGCTGTTTTATACACTGCTATTGTTTTGATTTTACAAAATAATGAGAATATTTGGATTTAGGCTAAACTTTTTGCAAAAAGTATGCTATAATTTTTAACTGGATTGTAATGTGAAGGAGGCGCACGGATGGCAAACAGCCCCGCAAACGCATCGAAAAAGATGGGAACAGCCAAAAAATCTTCCAAAAAGAAGAATAAAAAGCCGAATAAAAAGGCCGGCAGGATAGCTCTGCTGGTCATACTCTGTGTGCTCGTCGTCGGTATGCTCACCACGGCGATAATCGGAGGTTATGTTTTCTTCAATATCGTGTCTTTTGCCCACGGCGAGATCGCGATAAATCTCGACGACTACAAGGCGAATCAGAACCAGACCTCGTTCGTCTATGCCTATAACAGCAACAACGAGCTCGTTGAAATGGCTCAGCTCCACGGCGAGGAGAACAGAATATGGGTCGATTCCGATAAGATGCCGGAGAATCTCAAAAACGCTTTCATCTGCCTTGAGGATAAGCGCTTTAAAAAGCATCACGGCGTCGACTGGCTGCGTACCTTCGGCGCGGCCACCGGACTTTCAAGCGGCGGCGGCTCGACAATAACCCAGCAGCTCGTCAAGAATGTGACCAACGACAAGGAGATAACGGTCGTCCGAAAGTTCAAGGAGATAGAGCGCGCTCTGAATCTTGAGCAGCACTACAGCAAGGATGCTATACTTGAAGCTTATCTCAACACCCTCTATCTTGGCAACGGCTGCTACGGCGTCCAGACGGCGAGCGAAACTTATTTCGGCAAGGATGTCAGCGAGCTCAATCTCGCTGAGTGCGCCACTCTTGCGGTCATAACAAAAGCGCCGACAACGTATAACCCTCTGCTCAATCCCGAGTCGAATAAAAAGCGTCAGGAGCTTTGCCTGAAGTATATGCTCGAGGAAAAGGCGATAAGCAAAGAGGAATACGAGGAAGCGGTCAACTATAAGCTCGTGTTCACAAACAGCGAGGGCTATGTCCCGAAGCCGGGCAAGACCAAGACCACTACCGAGGACAAGAACACCGAGAAAGAATATCAGGATTTCTATGTCGATTATGTCATCAAGACCGTCTGCAAGGATCTGATGAGCAAATACGGCTATACCTACCGCCAGGCGATGGAGAAGATAAATTACGGCGGACTCAAGATATATTCTGCCGCAAACCCCGATGTTCAGAAGGTTCTCAATACCGTATATTCAAACAGAATCGCTTTCGATAAGGAGGCTGACACCGCCGAGCATCCCGCCGCTCAGTCCGCGGCAACCGTCATGGACTATGAGGGCAGAATCGTCGGCATAGTCGGACAGGCGGGCGAAAAGAACGGCAACCTCTGCCTCAACAGAGCGTCCGAGTCCCCGAGACAGCCCGGTTCGTCCATAAAGCCCCTTTCGACCTATTCTCTCGCGCTCGAGAAGAATTATGTCAACTGGTCGAGCATGATCCTCGACTACTCGATCTATCAAAACGGCAAGCTCTGGCCGCAGAATGCGGACGGCACAAACGGAAGCAAGAAAGAGATAACCGTCCAGTATGCTATCCAGAAGTCGTTCAATACCGTGCCCGTCAGAATAATTACGGAGATGCTCGGAGTCAACGAGGCCTATAACTTCATGAAAAAGACGTTCCATCTGACAACTCTTGATGATTCTGCGGATGCGAATATCGCGCCCCTTGCAACCGGCGCTCTGACAAACGGCGTCACTACTGTCGAAATGGCGGCGGCATATGCCGTGTTCGGCAACAACGGCTATTACTACGAGCCCTATTGCTATTATAAAGTCACAAATGCCACGGGTACGGAAGTCCTGCTCGAAACGAAGTCCGAGCCCGAGAGAGTTCTCAGCGAGGATACCGCAGAGGTCATGCGCGAACTGCTCAAGACCGTCCCGGCAAGAGATTTCCGCAAGAGCAAGAATCTCGGCAAGTTCGAGCTGATGAGCAAGACCGGTACCACGAGTGACACCAAGGACAGCTGGATAGCCGGCGGCACGCCCTATTATGTCTGCGCAGTCTGGCTCGGCTACGATAAGCCCAAGGTCATTCCGTTCAGATACAGTGCTTCCGGACGAGTCTATATCGAACTGCTCGACCGCATCCACGCGAACCTGCCCGTCAAGGAGTTTCCTAAGACCGGCAAGGTCGAGGAGAAGGACTACTGCAAGAAGACCGGACTTCTCGCTTCGCCCTCGTGCAAGGAGACCGCAAAGGGATATTATAAGAAGTCCGCAATGCCCGCCGAGTGTACCGCATGCGGCGGCGGATCCGTCAGCGAGGTCGTCAGCGGAGTCGGCGAGGCGGTCAGCAATATTATCAATTCCATCCTTCCGACAAGCCCGCGTTCGGACGATTAAACTCAACCTGCGGCGAAAAATATATAAACGGCCGCACCCGATAACGGTGCGGCTAATTTTTTAATTAAGAGGTATTTTATGATAATCCTGTCGGTAGATTACGGAGATACGCGAACGGGCATAGCCGTCTGTGACAAGACCGAATTTTTGGCGTCTCCCGTGACCGTTATAACAGAAAAAGAATCCGAGCCGCTGATTGAAAAAATAACAGAGATAGCAAAAGAGAAAAAGGCGGAGCTGATAGTTGTCGGTCTGCCCGTCAATATGGACGGCACCCACGGCGAACGCGCTCAGCGGTGCGAGGATTTTGCGGCGGCTCTGACCGAGTTTTCGGGCATAGAGACAGTGATGCGCGACGAACGCCTGACAACGGTCTCGGCGCATAACGCCCTGAATGTCACGAACACGCGCGGCAAGAAGCGCAAGGCAGTTGTCGATGCCGTCAGCGCCGTGATGATTCTCCAGGATTATCTCGACTATCGGCGCATCAATCACCTTTCCTGAACAGCTCTTTTATGCCCATGAGCAGCAGAAAACCGCCGAAGATTTTCCCGGGAATATTGCTGTTCATGTGCGATACCGCGAGACTGCCGAGCAAAACTCCCGGCAGACCGCCTGCGGCAAAGAGCAGAACGCTTTTCCAGTCGATGAGCTTTTTGAATGAATAAACTATGCTCGAGAGCACCGCGCAGGGGATGAAAAACAATAGATTTATGCCCTGTGCCTTGAGCTGCGGCATGCCGAGCGCGAGCACGAGATAGAGCACAAGCACTCCGCCTCCGCCGAGTCCGAGACTGCTGGCGAGACCCGAGAAAAAAGCTGCCAGTATCGTTTTCATCGCATCAGCATCCTCACTCCCGCCCAGAGCATGAAAAGGGCAAAAATCTTGCCGAGTATTTTCGTCGGTATCTTCGGCAGAATGAAAGAACCGAGAACGCTTCCTATAAGCCCCGCCGGGAGATAGGGGAGCGCGTCGCCGAAGGTGACTTTCCCTGTGTAAATATATATCCCCGCGCTCGCCGCGGTCAGCAGCATAATGAGTGCCACCGCGTTTGCCTGCGCCCTGTTTTGCTCCATTCCACTTTTTCTGAGCATCGGCACAGCAATCATCCCGCCGCCGGCTCCGAGCGCGGAGTTGACCGTCCCGATGGCGAGACCGCCGATAATCTTTGTTATTCCTTTCATTTTCTCAGCTCCTTTTTCCTATTTTGCCCGCCGCTGTTCTAATAATGCCGCGACTCTCCGCATATTCTTTTGTGGGGGTGTCGGTATGGTGATAAATTTCAAAAAGCGTTCAAGACTCGTCGCTCTCGGTATCGCGGCGGCTGTTGTAATAATGATCATATGCTTCGTGATGATATCCTCGCGCGGCTCCGGATATGCGCACAGGGCCTCTTCAAATGTGCTCCGCACAGTGACAATTATCGTTGATGCAGGTCACGGCGGCATGGACGGCGGCGCGACTGCGGCGGACGGAACGGTCGAAAAAGATATAAATCTGTCCATAGCCCTGAAGCTGCGCGATATGCTCGATACAGCGGGCTACAATGTCATCATGACTCGCGAAACGGACGACGATATAGCCGACGACTCTGCAAAAACCGTGCGTCAGCAAAAAGTCTCGGATATAAAAAACAGAATGAAAATCATCGAACAGACGCCCGACGCCCTGTTCGTGAGCATACATCAGAACCATTACGGCGGCCCGTCATACAGCGGCGCGCAGGTGTTCTATTCAAAAAACAATCCGGAGAGCGAGAAGCTGGCAAAGGCAATTCAACAGGATATCCGCTCGCTTATCCAGCCTCAGAATCAGCGCGCCGTCAAGCGCACGGGCACTGAGATATATCTGCTCTATCATGCGCAGTCTCCGGCGGTTATGGTCGAGTGCGGCTTCCTCTCGAACGCCGCTGAGACGCTGAAACTAAAAGACGATAATTATCAGAACGCCATGGCTTTTTCGGTCATGTGCGGTATAACAGACTATTTAAAACAAGACGAAAAACTGACGGAGGTAACATAAAATGGCAGGCAAGGCAAAATCGGTCTATATCTGTTCCGAATGCGGCTATGAAAGCCCGAAATGGTTCGGCTGCTGCCCGGGCTGCGGCGAGTGGAACACCATGAACGAGGAGATAAAAGCGCCCGCCGCCCCGGCGTCCAAGAGCGGCGCGAGCGCGCGCAGCGTCAAGACATATGCTCTCAGCGAGATAACCGCCGATGAGGAGATACGCTATCAGACAGGGCTCACCGAGCTCGACCGCGTCCTCGGCGGCGGAATAGTCAAAGGCTCGCTGGTGCTCCTGAGCGGCGACCCCGGCATAGGCAAATCGACGATTCTTCTTCAGATATGCCAGTATATCGGCAAGGATCTCGATATTCTCTATGTCTCGGGCGAGGAGTCGGTCTATCAGATAAAGCTCCGCGCGGACAGGCTCGAGGTCACGAGCCCGACCCTAACTCTCATGAGCCAGACCGATGTTCAGGCTATATGTGAGTATATAAATATCAACAAGCCCGGGCTCGTTATCATCGACTCGATACAGACTATGGTCATAAGTGACCTCAGCTCCTCTGCGGGCAGTGTCACGCAGGTGCGCGAATCGACTTCGATGTTCATGCGCACCGCGAAGAGCAGCAATATCCCGATTATAGTCGTCGGTCATGTCAACAAGGACGGCAACATCGCGGGTCCCAAGGTGCTCGAACATATAGTTGACGCGGTGCTCTATTTCGAGGGCGACCGCAATATGTCTTACAGAATCCTCCGCGCCGTCAAGAACCGCTACGGCTCGACGAATGAGATAGGCGTTTTCGAGATGCTCGACAGCGGACTTTCTCAGGTCGAGAATCCGTCCCTTATGCTAATTTCAGGCAGACCGAAGAACACTTCGGGCACCTGCATCGCCTGCGCTATGGAGGGTACCCGCCCGATACTCGCCGAGGTTCAGGCTCTTGTCAGCGCGTCGAGCTTCGGCAATCCCCGCCGTATGGCGACCGGCTTTGATTACAGCCGCATGGCTATGCTCTTAGCTGTCCTCGAAAAGCGGGCGGGCTACTTCTTCGGCAATATGGATGCATATATAAATGTCATCGGCGGACTCAAGCTTGATGAACCCGCGACCGACCTCTCCGTTGCGCTTGCGCTTATTTCGAGCCTCAAGGATGTCCCGATAAGAGACGATGTGCTCGCTTTCGGCGAGATAGGTCTCGGCGGCGAGATTCGCTCCGTCAACCACTGCGAACAGCGCATAAAAGAGGCGGCTCGGCTCGGCTTCAAGACCTGCATTATCCCACGCCATAATTTCAAATCCGTGCCGGACAAGCTCAAAAAGGAGATAGAGGTCATCGGCGTCAAGAATGTCTATGAGGCGTTCGCGAACTGCGTTGACTGATGAATTTTATGCCCCCTATAGAATTGCCGAACCTGCCGAAGAGGGGAATCACCCTCGCCGCGGTAAGCGTCGGCGCAGAGAAAGCAAAAGAATATCTTCTCTCGCGCGGTATCAGTGTTTTTGATATCCTGCCGTGCGCCGCGATAACCGACGGCACAGCCGCCCACGCCGATTTGCATTTGTTGCATCTCGGCGGGCGAAAAATCATATTGAGCCGAGAGCAGTGTAACAACGCTGAAAAGCTTATTGAAATGGGATTTGATGTGCAGGTTCTCGACACTCCGCTCGGCGATAAATATCCCGCCGATGTGCCGCTCAATGCCGCGCTTTTCGGCAATTATGCGATACTCAATCCCAAAACCGTCTGCAAAAACATCGACTTTTCCGGGCGTAGTTTAATACCCGTGCGCCAGGGCTATACAAAATGCTCGGTAGTGCCGGTGACTGAAAGCGCGATAATTACCGATGATGTGTCAATAGCCTCGGCGTTCCCCAAAAGCGGACTTGCCGTCCTGCTCGTCTCAAAGGGCGATGTCATTCTGCCAGGGCGCGAATACGGCTTTATCGGCGGCTGTTGCGGACTCATTGCGCCTGATACAATGCTCTTCAACGGCTCGCTCGCGTCTCATAAAGACGGTGAAAAAATAAGAACCTTTCTCTCTTCATTCGGCGTGCGTGCGGAGGAGACAGGGGACTTTCAATTAACCGATATCGGCTCAATACTTCCGCTCGCGGAGAGATAAACCGAAAATCTTTTTGGAAATTACATTTTATTCCAAAATCCGATTTTTATTATTTGCCTTTGTGCTATCATATTTCGGAAAACTTCAGTGGAGTGATAACAACGAAAAAGGGACAGCTTAAAGGCGGCATCTTTCTCATTCTCGCCGCCGTTATATGGGGACTGTCGTTTGTGGCTCAGAGCGAGGGACTTGAAGTAATCGGAACTCTGACCTTCAACGGCATAAGAATGATTATGGGCGGCACGGTGCTCCTGCCGGTCATTGCAATAATGTCGGGAGTTCAAAAATCAAAAAACAAAAAGCTCGGCTCGGCCGAACAGAAAACGCCCGAAGAGAAGAAAAAAGACAGAAAAAGTCTCATTGTCGGCGGGCTTGTCTGCGGAACGGTTCTCTGCGTGTCGAGCAATCTTCAGCAGGCGGCGTTCGGCTATACAACGGTCGGCAAGGTCGGCTTCATAACCGCGCTCTATATGCTCCTGGTGCCGATAATCAGCCTCGTTTTCTTCAAAAAGCGCGTCAGTCTTCCTGTGTGGATAGGCGTCGGACTCGGCGTTGTCGGACTCTATCTGCTGTGTGCGGGCGGCAAGGCGACTTTCGGCAAGGGCGAATTGCTCGCTCTCGCGTGCTCGGTCGGCTTTGCGATACATATTCTTGTTATCGACAAATATTCGGCTATAGTTGACGGAGTCAAGCTCTCGTGCGCGCAGTTCTTTGTCTCGGGCATAATTTCCGTCATTCTCATGTTTATCTTTGAAAAGCCGAGTATCCATGCCATAATGAGCGCAGCACCCTATCTGCTCTACACAGGTATTTTGTCCTGCGGAGTGGCGTTCACTTTCCAGACCCTCGGCCAGCGCGATTCCGACCCCACGGTCGCTTCGCTCCTGCTGTGCCTTGAATCTGTGTTCGCTGTTATATTCGCATGGGTGCTGATAGATCAGAAAATGTCCGTAAGGGAGCTCAGCGGCTGCATCATCATGTTCGTCGCAATAGTCCTCGCCCAGCTTCCCGCAGATGTGTTCAAGAAAAAGCAAAGGGCGTAACAAATCATAATTTTATCTGACAGACCGTGTTATTGCATGGTCTGTCTTTTTCTATACCCATTGATGTCATTGACAAAAAGCCAATATATGGTGTATAATTAAATATGTATGATACAAAATAATGCGTAGCATTTGATTTACGGGGGACAGCTAAATGGCGAATAAGGCAACCTACAATCAGGAGAGCATAGAGGTGCTCAAGGGCGCCGACCGCGTGCGCAAAAGACCTGCGGTCATCTTCGGCTCCGACGGCATAGAGGGCTGCGAGCACTCTGTGTTCGAGATCATCTCGAACTCTGTTGACGAGGCGCGTGAGGGCTTCGGTAATACAATAACCGTTACCCGATTTGAGGACAAGTCCGTTGAGGTTCAGGATCAGGGACGCGGAATACCCGTTGAGTATAACCAGAAAGAAAAGGAATATAACTGGAAGCTGACTTTCTGCGAGCTGTATGCCGGCGGTAAGTATAAGACAAACGACGGCGGCAGCTATCAGTATTCTCTCGGCACAAACGGACTCGGTCTTTGCGCCACTCAGTATGCCTCGGAATATATGGAGGCGGAGATACATTCAAATGGCTTTTGCTATCATCTGAATTTCAAGGGCGGCAAGCCCGTAGGTGATATGATAAAGGAGCCGTATAATAAAAAAGACACCGGCACGCGCATAAAGTGGCGCCCGGATCTCAAAGTTTTCACCGATATCAACATACCACTCGAGTATTTTCAGGATATGATGCGCCGCCAGGCGATAGTCAACGCGGGCGTCAAATTCGTGCTCAAAAATCAGAACGGCTCAAAGTTCGATACTTTTGAATATTTCTACGAAAACGGTATCGCCGACCATGTCCGCGAGGTCGTCGGCTCAAACGGACTTTCTTCCATTTGCACATGGAGCGGCGAGCGCGTCGGCCGCGACAGAGCGGATCAGCCCGACTATACTCTGAAAATAAACGCCGCGCTTTGCTTCTCGAACAAAGTTCAGCTCAAGGAGTTCTATCACAACTCGAGCTACCTTGAACACGGCGGCGCACCAGATAAAGCTGTACGCTCCGCTTTCGTGTCGCAGATAGACGCTTATATAAAAAAGAGCGGAAAATATCTCAAATCCGATTCAAAGATAAATTTTCAGGATATTGAAGACTGCCTTGTGCTTGTCATCTCGTCGTTCTCGACCATAGCTTCATATGAGAACCAGACGAAAAAAGCTATCACGAACAAGTTCATTCAGGAGGCAATGACCGAGTTCTTCAAGCATCAGCTCGAGGTGTATTTCATCGAAAACAAGCTCGATGCGGACAAGATATGCGATCAGGTGCTCGTCAATATGCGCGCGCGCGTCCGTGCGGAGACGACGAAACTCAATATAAAGGGCAAGCTCCAGTCGAGCAACGATATGGGCAGCCGTGTGCAGAAATTCGTTGACTGCCGCAGCAAGGATGTCTCCGAGCGCGAGCTGTTCATAGTGGAGGGCGACTCGGCTCTCGGCGCCTGTAAGCAGGCGCGCGACTCGTCTTTCCAGGCGATAATCCCCGTGCGCGGAAAGATACTCAACTGCCTCAAGGCGGAATATAACAAAATATTTGCAAACGATATCATAACTGATCTGATAAAAGTTCTTGGCTGCGGAGTCGAGGTCAAGTCGAAGTCGATGAAAGATATGGTCGCGTTCAATATCGATCAGCTGCGCTGGAGCAAGGTCATAATCTGCACCGATGCCGACGTTGACGGATTCCAGATACGCACGCTTATCCTCGCGATGATCTATCGCCTTATGCCCACGCTTATCGAAAAAGGCAAGGTGTATATCGCGGAGTCGCCGCTCTATGAAATAAACTCAAAGGACGAGACATGGTTTGCCTATAACGAGCAGGAGAAGCAGGATATCCTTTCCCAGCTTGAAAACAGCAAGTTCACCATCCAGCGCTCGAAAGGACTCGGTGAAAACGATGCGGACATGATGTCGCTGACGACGATGAACCCCGCAACCCGCCGCCTTATCCGCGTCGACCCGACCGACGCCCAGAAAACTGCCGAGATATTTGATCTCTGGCTCGGCGACAATCTCGCCGGCAGAAAAGAGCATATCGCACGCGACGGCGCGGCATATATCGACATGGCGGATGTTTCGTAACAGCTTAACTATTGAAAGGATTTTGATATAAATGGCGGGAAAAAGAGGCAAAAAAGAACCCCCGAAAAATGAAATCGATCCGCTCAAGAGCGGAGTTCATATCATCGGCGCGGGTGAAGTTGTCGAACAGCCGATAACCGATACCATTGAAACAAACTATTTCCCTTATGCGATGAGCGTCATCATGTCGCGTGCCATCCCGGAGATAGACGGCTTCAAGCCCTCGCACAGAAAGATACTCTATACCATGTACAAAATGGGTCTGCTCACCGGTGCGCGCTCAAAGTCGGCTAATATAGTCGGACGCACCATGCAGCTGAACCCCCACGGCGACGCCGCCATATACGAGACTATGGTCAGGCTCTCACGCGGCTATGAAGCTCTGCTGCACCCGTATGTCGATTCAAAGGGTAACTTCGGTAAGGCGTATTCGCGCGATATGATGTGGGCGGCTTCGAGATATACCGAGGCGAAGCTCGACCCCATAAGTGCCGAGCTTTTCAAGGATATCGACAAGGACACCGTCGATTTTGTTGATAACTACGACAGCACCATGAAAGAGCCGACTCTTCTGCCGGTCACTTTCCCGAGCGTGCTCGTCAATAATAACACCGGTATAGCCGTCGGCATGGCGAGCTCCATATGCTCCTTTAACCTCGAAGAGGTCTGCCGCACGACTATCGAGCTTATCAGAAACCCCGACCACTGCGTTGCGGATACCCTCAAAGCACCCGATTTTGCGGGCGGCGCGAAGATACTCTATGACCGCGCGAAGATCGAGGAGATTTACCGCACAGGCCGCGGCTCGTTCAAGCTCTACGCCAAATATACTTATGACAAGTCGAACAACTGCATTGATATAACGGAGATCCCAATGACCTCGACCGCAACGAGCGAGTCTATAATAGAAAAGGTTATCGACAGAGTCAAGGCGGGCGCGATAAGAGAAATAAGCGATATCCGCGACGAGACGGACAAGAGCGGTCTTAAAATAACCATAGACTTAAAGAGGGGAACTGACCCCGACAAGCTCATGCAGAAGCTCTACAGGCTCACTCCGCTCTCGGATTCGTTCGCCTGCAACTTCAATGTCCTGATTGCCGGTTCGCCCCGCGTCATGGGCGTCAAAGAGCTGCTCAACGAGTGGATTGCGTTCCGCATGGAGTGCGTCAGACGCAGAACCTATTTCGACCTCAAAAAGGCTAAGGACAAGCTGCATCTGCTGCGCGGACTTGAAAAAATCCTCCTCGATATCGACAAGGCGATAAAAATCGTCAGAAATACCGAAGAGGAGGCGGAGGTCGTCCCGAACCTCATGATAGGCTTCGGAATCGACCGCATCCAGGCGGAGTATGTCGCGGAGATAAAGCTTCGTCATTTAAACCGCGAATATATCTTAAAGCGCACGCAGGATATCGAGGATCTCGAAAAGCTCATTGCCGATCTTGAGGATATCCTCGCAAAGCGCGGCAGAGTCGGCGCGATAATTATCAGCGAGCTTGAGGAAGTTATCAAGAAATACGGCAAGCCGAGAAAGACGGAAATTATCTACGCTTCCGATATCGCAGAGGAGGAAGAGGAGGAGCAGATACCCGATTATCCCGTGACGCTCTTCTTCTCGAAGCAGGGCTATTTCAAGAAGATAACCCCGCAGTCCCTGCGCATGAGCAGCGAGCAGAAGTTCAAGGAGGGCGATGAGCTCGCCCAGACCGTGGTCACCGATAACGCGAAAGAGCTTCTCTTCTTCACGAACCGCTGCCAGGTCTACAAGGCTCGCGTCAACGACTTCAAGGAGACAAAGGCGAGCGCACTCGGCGATTATGTGGCGAGCACGCTCGGCATGGACGAGGGCGAGACGGCGGTCTATATGGTCGTGACCTCGGACTATTCGGGTCATATGCTCTTCTTCTTTGAAAACGGAAAGGCGGCGAAGGTCGAGCTTTCCGCCTATCAGACGAAGACGAACCGCAAGAAGCTCATAAAGGCTTATTCAGACAAATCGCCCGCCGCGGCGATGCTCCATATCGAAAGCGATGTCGAGCTTGTTATAATCTCTTCCGCGGGCAGACACCTTTTGATAAACATCGGCGCAATCTCGCCCAAGACTACCAAGGACACTCAGGGAGTCGGCGTTATGAGTCTCAAGAAGGGTCAGAAAGTTATGACCGTCCGCGCGTATAAAGAAGGGGAGTTCGCCAAGGCGTACAGATATAAGACAAAGAACCTGCCCGCCGCCGGAGCGCTGCTGAGCGCGGAGGACAAGGGCGAACAGCTTGAGCTCGGAATATAAAAAAGACCGTTTGCAAGGCTTCCCCGCAAAACGGTCGGCGGGAAAAGCCCTGCAAACGCATTGACTTCGGGCTCTTGCCGCTGAGAGTAGTTTGCTCAGCCGCGCGCTGATAATACATCTTTCGGAAGGAAAATTTCTCCGTTCGGCAAAAGTTTTTGTAAAAACTATTGAAATATGTCAAAGTATATGCTAAAATATCTTAGCAATTTGTGTTTGGAGGTTAACTTCATGGCAGTACATGAGATTATATTGGGCATAGTCCTCATTCTTCTTTCGGTCGCTATTATTGTTCTCGTCCTTCTTCAGGAGGGCAAGTCCGCCGGCCTTTCCGGCGCTATCGCAGGCGGCGCAGAGACTTTCTTCGGCAAGAACAAGAGCAGGACTATGGAGTCGAAGCTTGTGCTTATCACGAAGATCATCGCTATCTCTTTCTTCGTTCTCGCACTCGTTGCAACCCTGCTTCTTCTCTTCCTTTAATACAGGACAAGTAATATCTGAAAGCTGAACTTATGCGATCCTTCGGGGTCGCATTTTTTCATGTGTAAATATAAAAACGGCCCCGGGCTTCACAGATTTTCCGTGAAGCCCGGGGCTATGTGTGTTTAAGGGAGTTTTTATATTTAACCGAGATTCAGCTCGACGCGTCCTTTCGGGATATACATTATCGTTCTGCAGCCGTTGGCACGTCTGAACTCGGCAACATATCCGCCCGTGAGGTCGAATCTGTAGCCGTAGGCGTTTTCGGCGAGTGCGTTTATCGTTGCGCCGTCGATGAATTCCCTTGAATTTTTCGGCATGTAGTCGCCGCTCGTGTATGTGCTTATCTGTTCTCCGGTCTCGCGGTCGGTTTCCGGCTTTGATTTGCCGTTGTCCCAGAAAGCGTTGAATATCGGCGTGGTGTATTCAAGCGCGTCGACGGTGAGCTTGCCTATGTCCGCCACTCTGACGGCGACTATAGGCGATTCGTCAACGAGCAGGTCATAGAGCCCGCGGGCTTTTAGATATTCGACGGTGTTCGTCATTTCCTCGGTTATCGGAATAACGGACTTGAACTTGCCGAAATCTCCGTATTCCGAGCCGTTGGTCATCATCTCGCCGTAGTTTCCGGCTTTCCAAGCGTTGCGAACATCGTCTGCCGGCGTGTCAATATCATCAATATCGGGGACTTCCGCCTGAGCTTGGGTCGCCGTCACGGCTTCGACTCCATCCGACGCTATGTCGTGATAGAGGGCCATAGCGCCGAGCCACTTTGAGTCGGAGCAGAGAATTCTGTCTGCGCCGAGAGAGGTTATGTCCTCATATATCGCGCGGGCGAGTCCGCGTGTAAATTTTTGGTCAACGACGGTCTTTTTGTCCATCTGTCCCGAGAAGAGAACGGGGAATACTTTTTCGCTGTTTATGTTCAGCAGCTCGTTTTTGATTTTGTTGTTCCAGTTCTCGGTGTTCTCTATTGAATAGAGCGAGAGATAGTCGCCGAGCCCGACTGTCTGATATTCTCTTATTATCTCGCGTCCGTTCTTGAGCTTGTATTTTATAATAACAGTGCTGCGCACGGCTCTTTCGGAATAATCCTCGCTGCTTGAAACAACTTTTCTGCCCGAGGCGATGAGCCTTTTGTGCAGCTCGCGCACGGCGTTAATGTCGCTTTCGCTTTTGAATCCGTCGATAATTATGCGCCTTTCGTCGGCGTTGCTGCGATAGTAGCAGCCGCTGTTTATGCCAACCGGGTTTCCGTTTTCGTCGAAGGCGAGATAGTAGCCGGAGTTTGCGTTGAATTTGAGCTCGTCTGCTCTTGTGCGGTAGCTTCCGAGAAGTATGTCCGGAGCGGATACCGATGCGCTCTCAATGCTGTCGGTATCAGGCACGCGGTTGCTGTAACCGAAGAATCCGGTGTAGAGCGAGAGCATAACGGCGACCGCGAGAGCCACATGGACAAGCCCGTATTTCCAATCCTTTTTGAGTGCCTTAAAGCTGAGATTGAGCATAATATCGAAAACCACGAATATAACAGCGCTCAAAAGCACGGTTGTTATGCCCGTTATAAGATATTGCTTGTCGGTGATTTGCGAAAAATAAAAATTAACGGCGACGATAGTCGAGCCTGCGGAAACAGAGAGCATGGCGGTCAGCAAAAAGTTTAAAGCCTTGCTCCTGCCGCTGAAGCCGCATATCTCCACCTTCCTGCGCTTTAGCATCAAAAGCCCGAAAAGGAACAGCAGGGCGGTCAGTATCGCCCAGAGTATATAGGGCTCAAGAGACGGCGCGCTCCAGCTTTTCAGCTCGTCTGCGGTGATTTTAGAGAACCCGTCGGCCGAGACCAACGAGCCCGAGCGGATGAATACGTCGTTGTTGAGCGAGAGCAGATTTAGACGCGACAGCACGCGCCCGAAAGGGGAGAGAGCCATGCTGATATTCTGGTTGTGACTCGCCGACGGATAGAGTGCGTAGTTTGAATTGTGAGGCGCGCCGAAGAGCAGCTTCGGTACAGTGTTATTGAGAAAATATACAGCAGCGCTCGGAAACGCTATGAATGCGAGCGAGAACAGTACCGATTCGCCTGCGGTTCCCACGCAGACGGAGACTGCCGCCGCAACAGAGAATCCCGCAAGCGCCGTCACGGTCATGTGAACGGCGTAAAACAGCAGCGTGCGCCAGAGCATGACGGACGAGCCGAAGTAGATAAGGTTCAGCATTGCCGAAAGGGCGAGCGGGAGAAGCACGGCCGCTTCGAGCATGACCGCTCCCGCCAGCCAGTGCGCCGAAAACAGACCCGCGCGGCTGATGCCGAGACTGAAATATATGTTGTTCTTCGCCCTGCTTGAGACGAATCTGAAAAGCATTATACCCAGCGCGGCGGAGAGAACAACGACTGCCGCCGTGTAAAAATAGAGAATATCCGTCAACATATAGTTGTCAGATCCGCCGATTATTAAAAATTTTCCGGATTCGCGCAGAAGCTCCAACGTTGCCGAGCCGCCGCTCTTCAGCGCCGTAAGCTGTCTTATCTTGTCGCTGCCGAAAAAGCTTCTGAGGTAGACCGCCAAGCTCATTACAAAGACCGCGAGCGGAAAGGCAAAGTTCTTTCTCATCGCGTGTGCGACCGTGAAGCCGAACGGATTTTTAAAGCCGTCTTTTGTTCTGTTCACCCTTTCTCCCTCCGATGCTGCTCAGTTCGGCGGCCGCACCGTTTCAGCGCAGCCGCCGCTTGAAATTTATTTGCCCGTGCCGAGATTCAGCTCGATGCGTCCTTTCGGAACATACATTATCGTAAGAGCGCCGTTCGCGCGCTTGAACTCAACAAGGTATCCGCCCGTGAGGTCGAAGCGGTAGCCGTAGGCGTTGGCGGCGAGCTTTTCGACAATAGTCTTGTTTGTTATGGTTACGGCATCCTTCGGCATGAAATCGCCGCTGTTGTAGTTGCTCACCTGATAGGTGTAGCCGGTGGAATCCGTCTTTGAAACTGCCTTTGATTTTCCGTCATCCCAGAAGGCGTTGAATATCGGGCTACAATAGCCGTATCCGTATCTTGCTTGCACGGAGTCGGTCG
>OGYL01000034.1_pt1 | contig 81355 bp, 85 predicted proteins | sample 1576541 | NCBI WGS metagenome assembly OGYL01 (sample SAMEA3541551, study PRJEB24748) | human gut metagenome | biome: human gut; feature: human-associated habitat; material: faeces | place: China | collected 2012 | reverse complement strand
GTCCCTTTGTGGATAATGAAATGCCTTATGGCAGAGTCCCGCAGGGACATCCGGTAATCGTGGATTATTTCTATCATGAGGAAATCCGAGGGACAGAGAATACCGGAAAAAGAAATCGCTAACTTCCTGTTTGTAAAACAGAATAACCAATACATAGCCGTCGAGGTTTCAAAAGAACTTCGGCGGCTGTTTTTTATATCCCGGAGGTGATGAAAAATATGATTGCAAAGCGCAGAAACATGAAATTCAGAGAAAGGAAAGGTCAATATGGACAAAAACAAAATCCGGCAGCTTGCCGACTACGCTATCAACGAATGCTGTGACCATTCGGAGGACTGCTATTGGACGATCTCCTATGACGAGCTGTATTACCACTTCGGCGCGGAGGTCACCGACACCAACGAAAACGGCAGACTTCTCGAAGAAGAATTACGGCAGAGAGAAGAAGTCAACGAACTGATCATGACCGAGGACTGTATCGAGATGACCTGTCATCTGCAGTACTGTCATAACTGCCAAGGGAATCCGGTGAGTCTGCTCTCTGTTCTCGGCTGTAACATTTACGATGAACACGAAACCGAACACAACCATGAGCCTGCGAACGAATCCTCCGATGAGGACGAAACGCAGGCTCTGTCTATGTAAAGGAAAATGCCCATGGTTATAAAAGCAGACTTAAAGTGCAAACAAACGGATTTCAATCTGCCTCTGTGTCAGATTGAAAAAGTAGTAAAACTGACGCCTTCTGAATATACCGAATTCGTTTCCAATCCTCTTGGATACTATGATTTTCTCCGAGAGTTTAACGCCGAGAAGCATGAGTATTTACCCGACGGTATACCGTGCCTGCTGCTCATAAGAGAAGGACATAAAGACGGCTTTATCATTGACACAGAGGGTTATGACTACGCCCGATACACCGCCCATATTCCTAACGCCAAACAGCTTGCTATCGCTGTTCAGTATCCGAGCCTTGAAAACGCTGTGCGTGAAACTGCAATAATGGCAGACCGTATAGTTCGAGAAGCAATCGATTGTAGTAATAAAAAATACAGCATCAATACCGATGAATTACGAAACAAGTTTAGAGGTGCAGGATTCAGCGAGGAATTGATGTATGTAGCACTGAAAGACAGACCGGAAATTGAAAGCGTTGATTTCGATGGTGGCTATATGCTCTGCACTGTAAAAGATGAATATATACAGCAGGCTGATTCACGCCGAACACTGACGCAGGAAGAAGCGGATGTCATGCTTGCCAAGCACACCTTATGGCTTAATGATGCAGGTGGTATACAGGCTGATTTTTCTAACTGTTTTGTGCAGGGACTAAACCTTGCGCATAAAAACATGATGAATGTTGCTATGGATAACGCGAGGTTTGCGAACACTGACCTGCGAAGCGCGGAACTCAATTTTTCCGTTATCAATGACACGCGGTTTGAAAACTGTAACCTCGAAGATGTCACCGCCGAGGAATGCGAATTCAAGAACACGGTCTTTTCAGGGTGCAAGATGTCGGGCGGCGTTTATACTCACAGCGATTTAAGCAATGCCGTAATAATTGAATGCAACATGGAACACGGTAGTTTTCAAAACTGTTGCACTGACGGCACGAATTTCTACGGCCTTGACAATTACGCTGAAATCAATATGCGTGGATGTAATTCAGATCGTGAGGATTGGCGGCGAGATGGCTTTGATCCCGAACTGACTATGTAACAGAAAGGAAAGCACAATATGAAAAAGACAACTTTCAATATCTCATTTGACGAGGACAAGGCATCCGCCCTTGTCCTTTATCTTTCGCAGAAAGGTACTTCTGCCGAAGCAGAACTCGAAAAAGCGCTCGACACAATCTACAGCAAAACCGTGCCTGCCGGTGTGCGGGAGTTTATCGATATGCGCTCCGGCATCGTTTCTTCCTCTGCCGTGCCGAAGGCAAGAAAACCGAAGCTCCCCAAAACCGAGCATACGGAAGTAAGCGAGGTGAGCGCCAATGAACGACATTGATATTACCCTGTACCTTAACGAATACCGTGTGCGGGCATTGGCATATGCCCTCGGCAGTCAGACCGCCGAAACGGTCGAGGATAAATTGACCGAGGCGTTCGACACACTGTATCAGGAATATGTTCCCGATGAACAGCGTGCCTCCATCGAGGCAAGGATTGAAAGAGAGGACGCCGCAGAGCAGGCGCGGCTGGAAGCGGCCCGACGCTTTGCGGTTTATCACATCCGTGAAAACGGTGATGATTGTCACTTCACAAGCGACATTTTTCGCTCTCCGATGCAAGCAGCCTACCGATACCGCCTCTATGAGCGCGGCGAGTTATCCGCCGACCCCAAAACCTTCGCCGATGCTTTTATTGAAACGAATCCCGTCAACCTTGAATATTTCGGCAAGGTCTGTGCGGATATCCATGCGGATGACCGAGTCACTGCACTGCTCGAATTTGATTTGGACGAAGGCCAGGTCAGTGTTTGCGATGGCATGGATAATGAATGGCAGACCTACTCCTTGCGTGATTTTTCCGTTGCGGCCTATAAAGCATTTCGCTCCGATTACCGAAGCGAGGAAGGGCGTCGTGAAATATTCAATAACACCCTTGTCGGAAAAGAACTTGATTTTTCGGAAGAACCATCAAACGATATTACAGTATCTGATATGAAGATGTAACCGCCGTGTCTGCCCCTGTGTCGCCTTGTGAGGCAAAATGGTTGCCATCCACGACCGAGTCCACCCTCACAACAAAGCAGGCGAAATAACGGCTTTCAGGAGGTGACTGCGCAATGCGGAAAATCGGCGGTTCGACCGTCCGATTTTACTTGCAGGAATAAGAGTCGGGGTTGCAGTGCCACCCCGACTCGGTTCACATCGGACGGCAGAGCCGACCGTTAAAGGGCTTTGCGGAATTTACGAAATAGGAGTCAAAATCATCTGCTTTTTTTGCATTAGGGTTCATAGCGCATAAAACGGCAGATACTGTGCGAAATCCATAGGGGTCGACACAAATAAAACAACAAGTTTCATGACTTAAAGCCCTAAAATGTCTGTATTTATGCTAAGTTTGGTTTGTACAACAATTTGGTACAAGCCAACTCAAGAAATAAGAAATCAATTGCCAAAGGAGATGATTTCATTGGACGAAAACAAGAAAAAATTTGCGCTCTGGATTCATCCTTCTTCACTCGAAAAGGTGGAACGATTGTATCGGTTGGATAACTGTCGAAGTAAATCAGAGTTCATAGAAAAGGCAGTTTTATTTTATGCCGGATATGTATGTGCAGAGGACTGCCGTGAATACTTTCCGGAGGCCATTGTCAGTACAATCCAAGGATCACTTGACTCTTTCGAAAACAGAATGGCATCATTGTTGTTTAAGTATGCTGTAGAACTTGCAATGACGATGCATGTATCGGCCGCAAACTTCCGTGTGGATGAAGATACACTTGCCCGGCTCAGAGGAAAGTGTGTCAATGAAGTCAAGAGACTCAACGGCAAAATTTCATTCGATGACGCTGTCCGCTATCAGAAAGGCAGATAACGATGGCGAGATTTATTTTGAAGTGGAGATATATAAAATCAGGTTCAGCAAAACACGGTACGAATCTTGTAAAATATATTGCTACTCGAGAAGGCGTGGAAAAATGCGATGAATCATGGAAACATCAATCTGTGACGACGGAACAGCAGCGTCTTATCAAGCAGCTTACCGAGGACTTTCCCGACGCGGTAAATAGTTTTGAGTACCAGGACTATATCAAAGCTCAAACAAAAAGCACAGCCTCAGAATTTATAAGCAGAACCATCGAAGAAAATCTTGAACTCATCGGGAAGAAAGAAAACTATGTCGGGTACATTGCTATGCGGCCGAGAGTTGAGAAACAAGGTACTCACGGTTTGTTTTCGCAAACGGACAGACCGATAGATCTTTCAGCCGTATCAAAAGAGGTTGCGAAACACGAAGGCGCGGTATGGACAACTATCATGTCTCTTCGCAGAGAGGACGCAGCGAAACTTGGTTATGATAACGCAAAGGCATGGCGTGACCTGCTTCGAGGTCAGGCAAACAAGTTGGCAAAAGCTATGGGCATTCCTCTCGGAGACCTGCGTTGGTATGCAGCATTTCATAATGAGGGCAGGCATCCGCATATTCACTTGATTTCATACTCGGTAGGGAAAGAACCGTATATGACCGAGCAGGCATTACAAACATTCAAATCAGACTTTGCCCGAGAGATTTTCAAGAACGACCTCTATCACACATACCAGGACATGACCGCACACAGGAACGAACTGCGCAAGACCGGCAGAGATAAAATTGCGGAAATTGTTCAGCAGATCAATAACAGCGCATATGAAAACGAAACTGTTGTAACGATGCTTCGGGAACTGTCAAAGACGCTTGAAAATTGCAAGGGCAAGACGGTCTATGGTTATATGCCCAAGGCGGCAAAGAATCTGATTAACGGTGTCATCGATGAACTCGCCAAGGATGCTCGAATTGCAGAATTATATAATCTATGGTACGAGCAGAAAGAAAATGTTTTTCGCACCTATCAGGATACGATACCAAAGCGCATCCCGCTATCCGCAAACAAAGAGTTCAACTCTATTAAGAATGCGGTTATCCAGGAAGCGCTCAACATCCTGCACAACAGAATTACCTTTGAGGAAGATATGCAGCAGGAAACGGAAACTCCCGCGGAAACAATGACCTATACAAGTGAAACCACCTCCAAGAGAAATCCGTGGACTGACCCCAACGATATGCATTGCCAATATATTATGGGGCGTGAACTATTGGATATTGACTCCGAGAATTTCGATCCCGAAGAAGGTGTTCGGCTGTTGACTCTTTCTGCAATGCAGGGATTTGATGTTGCAATGTATCGGCTCGGGAAACTGTACTTACAGGGTGAAGTGGTTGAGAAAAATGTTGGTGAAGCAATCCAATGGTTTTGGAAAGCGGATGCAAAGGACAATCCCTATGCACAATATCAGCTTGGAAAAATCTATCTTAAAGGCGAGGATGTGTCGGCAAATTATGTGACTGCACAAAGAATGTTTGAAAAGTCAGTACGCCGGGGCAATGCATACGCGATGTACTCGCTTGCAAAGATGCATCTTCAAGGTACGGCGAAATACAGCGATATTTACTATGCCGTCCGATTGCTCTCAGAAGCAGCAAAACGGGGAAACCAATGGGCAGAGTATCAACTCGGAAAGATGTACCTCTACGGTCAGAGAGTTGATAAGGATTACGAACTCGCCGTACAGTTATTGACCTCCTCCGCAAGCAAAGGAAACGAGTATGCTCAACATATTCTTGATAACTACCATCCGTACACGCACAGTAGTTCGGCAACGGTATTGGCGTCTATGCGTCTCTTGGCGAGGCTTTCGCAAATCATCCGTGATGATGCAGAAAAAAGGAATACAAACAGCCGTACCATTGACCGCAAACTCATGCGAAAGATTGAGGAAAAGAAAATGGCTCAAGGTCAAAAAATGGGCTGATAATCAAGGAAAGGAGTTGCTATGGCAAACTATATTCACTACACGCAGGAACAAAAGGATCGTGCAAGGACAACCGATATTGTAGATTTATTGGAACGGCAAGGTGAACAACTGAAACGGTCAGGCAAAGAATATCAATGGCGCGACGGGTCTGAGAAGGTAACGATTCGGGGAAACCTGTGGTATCACCAGTATGAAGAAGTTGGCGGCGATGCTATAGACTTTGTCCGCAAATTCTATAATAAGAATTATCCTGAGGCAATGGAATACCTGCTTAACGGCTACGGCGGGACTCTGACTGCGGCACTGCCCATCGAGCAAAAAGAAAAAGCATTTAACCTGCCTGAGAAAAATGATAACATGCGCAGAGTATATGCTTACCTTCTCTCACGCAGAGGGATCAGCAGGGATGTTATAAATGCATTTGCCCGTAAGCAAATGATATACGAATCGCTCCCCCATCATAACGCTGTATTCGTCGGCTATGATACTAACGGAGTAGCGCGTCATGCGCACAAGCGCGGGACAGGCTCACAAAGTACCTACAAAGGAAACGCAGACGGAAGTCTTCCGGAATACAGTTTTCACTGGAACGGTACGAGTAACAGAGTCTTTCTTTTCGAAGCTCCGATTGATATGCTGTCATACATTACAATGAACCCGAACGGCTGGCAGCAAAATACTTATGCGGCATCCTGCTCCGTAGCAGACAGGGTGCTTTTTCAATGCCTTAAAGACAATCCGAATTTAACAGATGTGTATTTGTGCTTTGACAGTGATACCGCAGGCCAATCAGCAGCAAAGAGAATATCGGATAAACTGTTTGCGCAAGGCTATAAATCAGAAATCCTCGTTCCAGCAAAAAAGGATTGGAACGAGTATTTAGTTATGCAGAAAGAAGGTGAACAAGCGTGGACGGAACAATCATACTGATTATTGTGGCAACAATTATGTTCGCCGTTATCGGCGGCGTTACGCTCGCTTCCCACATCTATAATCTTAACAGTATCAAATCCAAAACCGTCGGAGACGGGCAGCATGGTACTGCGCGTTTCTCCACAAACTCGGAATTGAGACGAACCTATAAATACATTCCGTATGAACCGAAAGTTTGGAGAAAGAAAGCTAAGCAGGAAAAACTCAATTTACCGCAGGGAGTGATATTGGGAGTAAAGAAAAAGAACGGCATTGATTATGCAATGGTTGATGATGACGATGTGCATACTCTTATGATCGGTGCGGCAGGTTGCGGTAAAACCGCTTTCTGGCTTTACCCCAATTTGGAATACGCCTGTGCTGCGGGCATGTCGTTTTTAACAACCGATACAAAGGGCGACCTGTATCGTAATTACGGAAATATAGCAAAGCAGTACTACGGTTACGATGTGGCTATTATCGATCTGCGCAACCCGACAAAATCAGACGGCAACAATCTTTTGCATCTTGTAAACAAATATATGGACGAGTATAAGGCTCATCCCGAAAACATAGCGCTGAAAGCAAAAGCCGAAAAATACGCAAAAATAATTGCGAAGACTCTGATATTCAGTGATGGTGATGCGGCATCCTATGGCCAAAATGCATTCTTTTATGATGCGGCTGAAGGTCTGATGACTGCGGTCATTCTATTGATTGCCGAGTTTGCGCCGCCCGAACAGAGGCATATTGTGTCTGTATTTAAACTGATACAGGATTTGCTTGCACCAAGCGGTGTGAAGGGAAAGAACCAATTCCAACTCCTTATAGAAAAACTGCCGCCCGAACATAAAACGAGGTGGCTTGCCGGTGCCGCACTGAACACAAGTGACCAGGCAATGGCTTCTATCATGTCGACTGCGATGTCGCGTCTTAATGCTTTTCTTGATTCGGAACTTGAACAAATCCTTTGCTTTGATACGGCGATTGATGCCGAAAAGTTCTGTTCAAGCAAGTGTGCTATTTTTATTGTCTTGCCAGAGGAAAATCCTGCAACTTACTTTATGGTGTCACTGCTCCTCCAACAGTTATACAGAGAAATACTTACCGTTGCAGATGAACACGGCGGTGCATTGAAAAACCGTGTAATGTTCTACATGGACGAGTTCGGAACTTTGCCAGCCATCAGTTCCGCCGAGATGATGTACTCTGCATCCCGTTCCCGAAAGCTGTCGCTTGTCAGCATTATTCAGTCATATAAGCAGCTTGAAAAGAATTACGGAAGCGAAGGCGCAGATATTATCAAGGATAACTGTCAGGTAACTATTGCAGGCGGTTTTGCGCCAACCTCTGGAACGGCTGATGAAATCTCCAAATCCCTCGGCACTCGGACTGTTATGACAGGCTCGGTCTCAAGAAGCAAAAACGATCCCTCGCAGAGTCTACAAATGACGGAAAGACCGCTCATGACCGCAGACGAACTCAAATCGATGAAGAAAGGCAACTTCATCGTTATGAAGACAGGCACTCACCCATTTGTATCAAAACTGAAACTGTTCTTCAAATGGGGTATCGAGTTTGATACAGAGAAGTACACTGTCCCCGATAAAGGTGCTCGTAAAGTATCCTATACGAACAAGGAGATTATCGAGAATAATATGCTTGAACAATATCCGGACTCCTACTATCCGCTGTCCCGTTCCGCTCGTAGGTCTGTCTCAGGCGGACAAGCCTTGTCGCAAAGCAACGAGCCTCTGTTCAGAGAACCGGAGCAGAGCGTCCGAACAGATTAAAGGCGGTGATTTTTTATGGCATATTACCGCAAATTATATGATCGAGACGAACTTCCTTCAAGGGCAAAGCTCGTCTATATTTATCTTTACGACAGATGCGATAAGGAAAGAAAGGCATGGCCGAGCGTTAAAACCATTGCCAAAGAGTTGTCTATTTCCGATAAGACCGTCCGCCGAGCAATAAAGGACTTGGAAAAAGCGGGGCTTATTCGCAAGGAATATGCAAAACGAAAAAACGGCTCGTTCACAAGCAACCGCTATTTTTTACTATGATTCGCCAAGGGGTTAGTCTGCTTACTATGTGTCAGTAGCCCTCTCCCACTTTGGTAGGCCAAGGAAGTACCCACTCTAAGATATATTACAGCAGAAGAATAGAAGACAGTAATAAAAAGAACAGCAACGGTGGATAAACCTGCCGCTGCTGTCCGGTCTTTTATTGCTTATGTTTGCGATAAAACTCAACCATGAGTTTATTGAGAATGTCTTGCTGTTGTGCCGTAAGTCCGAGGCAGTTACTTGTGCCGCTCTTAAACTCGTGAATCATGGCGTGTATTATTTCTTTCTGCTCGTTTGATAATCCGTCCACGGAAACCATCTCTTCCTTGTCGATACCAACGAGGTAATCAAGCGAAACATTGAAGAACACGGCAATATCAGTAAGAACCTCCAATGGCGGGATTCGTAAATTATTTTCATAAGCGCAAATCACGGACTTGCTGCGATTTATTTTCTTTCCCAACGCCGCTTGAGACATATTCCGACTCATGCGAAGTTGCTGTAATCGTATTCCGAAATCGAACAACCTGTACACCTCCTGTAGTTCTCTTTTAGTAATATTTTAATATACTTGCGTTTCGTATGAGTAAGCGCTATAATAATATTGTTCCGTATTAGTAGACTTTTATTATTTTGCCGTTCTCTAAAATGGAACAAAAGATGAGAGAGGTATATGGTATGAAACTGATTTTTTGTATTGATGACAAGAGCGGGCTGATGTTTTTCGGAAAGAGGCAAAGCCAGGATCAAAACCTAAGAGAATGGATACTTAACTATGCACAAGGTTCGAAACTGTGGATGAGTCCTTACTCCGCCAAGCAGTTTGGAAACAACGCTTCTGTATTGGCTGATGATGATTATATGGTCAAGGCAGAAGAAAATGATGTTTGCTTTATTGAGGATGGCTCGTATTCGATCGATAACGCGAATGAAATCGTGCTATGCAAATGGAATCGACACTATCCTGCGGATAAGTTCTTTGATACCGACCTAAAAGCCTTGGGCTTCAAGAAGGTCAAGACGGAAGATATCGCCGGAACCTCACATGAGAAGATAACAATCGAAACATACAAGAGGTAACGACGATGAAAGTATCACAGAAGTTATTAGCGGTATTACTGTCTCTTGCTATGTTGTTTTCCCTTGCCGGCTGCGGCTTGGATTCGATAGTGAGTGACAGTCCGACATCTATCTCGGATAGAAGCACCGATTCTGAAAGTTCAATTATCGATGATAGTTCAGAAACCGCCGGTCTAACAGAAACTGTCGACGAAGGCTCGGAATCCAATAAGCAAGAGGAAACCACAAGTCCGAGCAGCAAACCATCAAGTGTCGGCTCAGGAATGGCTACTCCCGTTAAGCCCGCATCTGTCGGCGCATATGCGGGAACTGCATATGTGGTTATCAACAACAATCAGCCGAATTTTTCAGCGACCGAATTAACTACAACAGGTTATGAGAAATACTCAGAACTTGATTCGCTCGGAAGATGCGGTGTTGCGCTTGCTTCGTGTGGCAGGGATACAATGCCGGGAGCAAACGAAACCCGTGGTAGCATCAGCAGCATTAAGCCCTCCGGATGGATTCAGACAAAATATAATGGCATCTCCGGCGGATACTTGTGGAATCGCGTCATTTGATCGGATGGCAACTCTCCGCCGAAAATGCCAATAGAAAAAACTTGATTACCGGCACCCGATACATGAACATCGAAGGAATGCTTCCGTTTGAAAACATGGTTGCAGACTACATAAAAGAAACGAACCATCATGTCGCATACAGGGTCACCCCCATATTTGAGGGGAACAATCTCGTGTGCAGCGGTGTCCAAATCGAAGCATATTCCGTAGAGGATAACGGAGAAGGAATCTGTTTCAATGTCTATTGCTATAATGTTCAGCCGGGTATAACTATCGACTATGCGACCGGTAACAGTTCCGGACCCGCGAGTGATAATACTTCGCAGGCAAAAGCACCTGCGCAAACCGAACCTACAACACAGCCCCCTGCCCAACCCGGCAACACCGAAACGGTATGGGTATCTGCAACGGGCAAGAAATATCATAGAAAAAGCACTTGCAGCAACATGAAGAATCCATCGCAAATATCAAAATCCGATGCTATAAGCCGCGGATATGAGCCTTGCAAAAAATGTTATTGACATAGTGTTGAGGGGCACTCATATGAGTGCCTCTTGCTTATTGTCGCAAATTTTCGACAATAGGCTTCAAATTATCGCTTTAGTCTCTGAATCCTGTTGAAAAAATCAGAATTCTATGATATACTATAAATTGTATAGGCGGAATTGTATTTTTTCCTCCGATTTTCGTTATTTCGCGGGGTGAATATGGATGTCATTGAGTTATGAAAAGCTATGGAAATTGATGAAGGAAAACAGGATGAACAAAAAGGATTTACGAATGGCTGCGGAGCTTACGACAAACACCATGAGTAAATTAAAAAACAATCAGCCTGTAAATGTAAAAGTTCTCATGAATATCTGCAAAGTGTACCACTGTGACATCGGAGATATCATGGAAGTAATTTTAGACGATTGAGGAGATAGAAAATGGCAGTAAGTGAGTATGAAGTTGAAAACCTTTTTATCGAAAGATTAGGGACTATAGGTTATCAATTTATTCAATTGAGGAACTATGCGGAAGTCAAGAAAAACTTTAAGGATCAACTTCAGAAATTCAATAAGGCCGCTATTATCGAATCAAAGGGAAATAGCGAATTGTCTGACTCTGAATTTGATCGTCTGCTGACGCAAATAGAGAATAAAACCGTTTTTGACTCAGCAAAGATTCTGCGAGATAAGCAGTTACTTGAATTAGATAACGGAAAAACGGTTTATATTGAGTTTTTATCTAAGGATACAGAGAGAAATATCTATCAAGTGACTCACCAAGTAACAATGGATAAAGAACATCAGGGAGATGTTGTATACAAGAACCGCTATGATGTCACGGTACTTATCAATGGTCTTCCCCTTGTTCAGATCGAATTAAAACGCCCCGGTGTGGAAATCAACGAGGCTATCAATCAAATAAACCGATATCGGCGATATTCCTTTAGAGGATTGTTCCGGTTCATTCAGTGCTTTGTTGTCTCTAATTCTATTCAAACAAAGTATTTTGCAAATGAAAATGAAACGAATGCAGACGGCACATACAAAGCAATATTAAAAAGCCTTGCTTTCTTCTGGACGGATGCAACCAACGAGCGTATCAATCAACTAAATGACTTTACGGATGACTTTTTTACAAAATTCAATATAACTGCCCTATTAACTGATTATACGGTATTACAGGATACTCTGAAAAATATCATCATTATGCGACCGTATCAGATTTATGCAACAAAGGCCGTTTTGCGCCGTGTTTTAGAGGAAAACCGCAACGGTTATGTTTGGCATACTACCGGTTCAGGCAAAACGCTCACTTCTTTTAAATGTGCTTCACTCCTTAGAGATAACGGCAGAATAGATAAGGTGTTTTTCTTGGTTGATCGCAAAGACCTGGATGACCAAACCGTTGACGAATATAACTCGTTTGAAGAAGATTGCGTTGACAATACCGATTCAACCGCTGAGCTCATTAAACGATTGAAAAACAGCGGTGAAAAAATGCTTGTTACAACCATTCAGAAACTCGCCTGTGCGCTTCGCAACGATAGATACAAGCCTATCATGGAAGCATATAAAACGAAAAAATGCGTGTTTGTTATTGACGAATGCCACAGAAGTCAGTTTGGAAAAATGCACGGTGACATTCGCAGGAACTTCCAAAATGCAAACTTTATAGGATTTACCGGAACACCTATATTTGAAGAAAATAAAGGCGCCACAGGTCAAACAACCGCAGATATCTTTAACGCAGGAACAATGGATTCCTGCTTACACAAATATCTTATCAAAGAAGCTATCGCAGACGGGAATGTTTTGAAATTTTCTGTTGAATATCAGAACACTTTCAATGTCGTTACGACAAACGCAGCGGATATGACCGTACAGCGTATTGTTCACGAGCAAAGCAATAATCCGAATTTTAATCTGGAAGAATACTGCAAGCGCAATAATATTGACATTTCCAATATTTATAGTGACCAACAGCGCATTGAGTTGGTTACCAACAATATTCTGGAGCATTACGAAAAACATACGAAAATCGGGACAGACACTTATACTTCACTGTTTGCCATTCAGTCAGTTCCACTTCTGCAAAAATACTATTCTGCCTTTAAGAAGTTGAACAAGAAAGGCCTTAAAATTGCCGCTATATTTACATACGCAGCAAACGAGGATATGGACGACGGAGCAGACACACCACAATCAAGAGAATTCTTAGAGCAGTGTATTGATGACTATAACAAAATGTTTTCTACAGACAAGGAAAAACTTGCGTTTGGTCTTGATACATTTGATGCGTATCGTAAGGATATTGCAAAACGCCTAAAGCAAAAAGAAGTTCCGCAAATTGACATTTTGCTCGTTGTAAATATGTTCTTGACGGGATTTGACTCCAAACCGCTCAATACATTGTATTTGGATAAACCGTTGTTTTGGCACTCTCTTGTACAGGCATATAGTCGAACAAACCGTATTTACAAAGAAACAAAGCAATATGGTCAGATAATTACTTTCCGAAATATAAAAGAGGAACAGGACAAGGCATTAAAGTTGTTTTCGGGTGACGGAAATCCAAATGCTTATTTGCTTGAAAACTATGATTACTATGTTGCCGAATACTCTGACAGAGTTTCAATTTTACGCAGTGTAGCGCCTTCCTATGATATTGCAGGTAGATTGCAATCAGAAGATGATCAGAGAAAGTTTATTGTGTCTTTCCGCTTGGCAGCACAAACGCTCTCCACATTAAAAACATTCTCCAAATTTGATTGGAATGACCTCGCAAATGTTTTGGACGAAGACGAGTTCTTAGGATATAAATCGTGGTATCTCTACTACTACGATTTAGCAAAGAAAGAACGCGAGAAAAATGTTAAAACGACGCTTGTTGATATAGACTTCAATATTGAACTCATTCGAACTGACAAAATCAATGTTGTTTATATCCTCAACCTGCTGAAAGATGTAATCAAGAAGGACGAAACCGAAAAGAAGCGCTCTATTGACTTGATTTTGCGCGAAATAGAGCGTTCAGATAATGAGCGGTTGAGAGCAAAACAGGATATGCTAAAGCGTTTCGTTACAGAAAAGTTTTTCAGTCTTTCACCGGACGAAGACATTGTAAAGGCGTATGAAGAATTTGAAGTTCAACAGCAAAACATGGATATCGAAATGTTCGCTGAAGACATGGGTATTGACATCGACACGATAAGGTTCTTTATGTCGGAATATCAGTTCAAGCACATTATCAGTCTTGAGGATATCCGAAAGCGTCTAAGTCAGAAGGGATACGGCGTTCTTAAAACACTAAAACTATCATCCGAAATAGAAGGATTTGTAAAAGATCAGTACGAAAAATTCAGAGCCGAAGGAGTATAAAAATATGGCGACAGATATTCAACTTCATAAACAACAAGCACAGGAGCTTTCAAATAAACTTTGGGCTATCGCAAATGATTTGCGTGGCACAATGGATGCAAGCAAATTCAAGGATTATATCCTTGGCATCATTTTCTATCGTTTTCTTTCCGAAAAGACAGAAAAGTATATGGAAGAAATCCTTAAAAATGATGGTATAACATATGCGGATGCTCTTGCTTCAAATGATGAAGAACTTCTCGCAGCTCTCGACAAGTATTCCCTCGACAACCTTGGCTACATAATTCGTCCCGAATATAGCTTTGGCTATATTGTCAATATGATTGCCAATAAATACGATGGAAAAGTGTTTTCGGTTGATTATCTCGAAAAAGCAATTGCATCTATTCAGCAATCCACTCTTGGTCAGAAATCGGAAGCCGCATTTGACGGAATTTTCGATGCAATGGATTTGAAGGATAAAGACTTAGGCAAGGAAGTTTCTGACCGCACAAAACAAATTGCAAAAGTCATTAATCGGGTAAACGATATTGAGTTTTCTTACGATGATGCACAGTTTGATGTCCTCGGAACAGCCTATATGATTTTGATAGGCCTTTTTGCCTCTGACAGTGGCAAAAAGGGTGGTGAGTTCTTTACCCCGAGTGCTGTTTCAGAACTTTGCAGTAAACTTGCTACTGTCGGTCTGAAATCCGTAAAAAATGTGTGCGATCCTACATGCGGTTCTGCCTCTATGCTTTTGGAAGTTCGTAAGGCTGTTATAGCCAACGGCGGAACGGCCGAACACGCAGTTGGGCATTACTATGGACAGGAACTTAACGGGACAACATATAACCTTGCTCGTATGAATATGTTGATGCACGATGTCCCCTATCAATATTTCAATCTTTTCAATGATAACACTCTTGAAAAGGATAACTTCGGGGCAACTAAGTTTACTGTCCAGGTTGCAAATCCTCCATACTCTGCAAAATGGTCTGCCTCATCCTCCTTCCTTGACGATCCTCGCTTTAGCGGCGCAGGCAAACTTGCTCCGTCAAGTAAAGCGGATTTTGCATTTGTTGAGCATATGGTTTATCATATGGATGATGACGGTCGTATTGCCGTTTTACTTCCGCACGGTGTTTTGTTCCGCAGCGGAAGTGAGGATACGATTCGCAGGTATTTAATTAAGGATCTGAATGTACTCGACGCCGTAATTGGTTTACCGGCAAACCTTTTCCACGGCACGGGCATCCCTGTTTGCTGCCTTGTTCTTCGAAAATATCGCAATGGCAATGCGGGGAATGTATGCTTTATCGACGCAAGTAAGTATTATACCCCTGGCAAAAACATGAACCAACTCTCTGCCGAGGATATAGATCGTATTGTAAATGCTTATGTTGAGCGTAAAGACATCGATAAATTTTGTCATGTGGCTGAGATGAGTGAAATCGAGGAAAACGATTTCAATTTAAACATTCCGCGGTATGTCGATACCTTTGAAGAAGAACCGGAAATTGATATAAAGGCAGTTATGGCTGAAATAAAAGAACTCGAAAGCCAACGCTCAAGCCTTGATGATGAGATTAACAAGTATCTAAAAGAACTCGGAATATTGGAGGACTAATTAGTATGAAAAGTGATAAAACAACCCCTAATGTTCCAACTTTGAGATTTGCGGAATTTACGGACGAATGGGAAAAATACGAATTATCGCACTTTGTAACTCGTATAACTCGTAGAAACAAAAACAATGAATCTTCATTACCTCTGACTATATCAGCACAATATGGACTTGTAGATCAAATATCGTTTTTTAATAAGACGGTTGCAAGTGTTGATTTGTCCGGATATTATCTCCTTTATAATGGCGATTTCGCATATAACAAAAGTTACTCAAATGAATATGCCTGGGGTGCGGTCAAGCGACTGGATAAGTATGAAAAAGGTTGTCTGTCAAGCCTATACTTTGTGTTCCGTCCAAATGATAATGTCGATTCTGACTATTTGACTCATTATTTTGAATCAAGTAAGTGGCACAAAGGTATTTCTAACATTGCCGGCGAAGGCGCAAGAAACCATGGCTTATTGAACATGGCGGTTGATGATTATTTTGCAACAAAGCACTATCTTCCATCATTGCCTGAACAAAAGAAAATAGCTCGGATTTTTAATGCTATCACGAAGCGCATTGAGATACAAAACAAAATCATTAGCAAGTATGAAACCCTAATTAAAGGGATTTGTTGCTATATGGTCAAAAAAGCGAATAGTAATATATACAAATTAGGAATGCTCACAGACATTTATCAGCCAATGACCATAGCTAAAACTGACTTGCCCGATGATGGGATATATCCTGTATATGGGGCGAATGGTATAATAGGATATTCGAATCAATACAACCATAAAGAAAGCCAGATAATGATAACATGCCGCGGTTCAACTTGTGGAACTGTAAATTTATCTGCGCAATACTCGTGGATAACAGGAAATTCAATGGTCATAAACATCGAGAAACACAAAAACTTGGTGGATAAAAAATACCTATACTATTATCTAAAAACACTCTCGTTTAATAACTTGATTTCAGGTTCAGGACAACCGCAGATTATTAGGAAACCGTTTGTAAATCTTGATGTGCGTTTACCAAGTCTTTCACAGCAAATCAAGTATCGCGAGATTATAGATACTTTTGAAAAAGCGCTGAAAAACGAAGAAGAAATGCTTTCTGATTTGCAAATGCAAAAAACATTTCTCCTTCAGTCAATGTTTATATAAACATTTCTGAGAGCAGATATGTCTTCTGCTCTCTTAATTTTTCCAAGATCTTTTTTTCGAAAGATATTTTTTTATCTATTGATTCAAGGAATTCAGCAATCATTTCCTGCTCTTCAAGGCAAGGTACAGTTACTGTTCCTGACAGCCATTCATCATTTGATATATTCATCGTATGTTTTGCTCCGGCTCTAACTAATGGCTTTAAATAGTTGTTTGTGCTTTCTGGAGAATCAAACAGATAATAAATAAATAATGCGTCGTTTCCTTTCTTTACGGTATTTACGATATATAACGGCGAGACTATACCAGTTTCAACTCCAACTATTTTTATTATACCGAAGGGCTTTGCTGCAAGCGGACTTCTTGTATAGATAATTTGACCGGATTTGACTACTTTATAGTTTGAAATGTCTTGCCCGGCAAAACTTTTCCCCTGCAATCTGATTTGATTGACAACTCCATATTCGTCTGAAACAGATAGAATTTTCTCTTTTGAATACCGAGAACCATTTTTCTCGGTTGAAATACTAAGAATTTCGCCTAACTGCTTTTTTTCCCACTTCGAAAATGATATTTCGCTGTGAGAATAAAAACGAATCTTCTTTGTGTACAGTTGATGTTTAAGCCCTTTAATTAGAGATTTGTTTTCGCCATTGAAAGAACTTTGTAACGACCATTTCAAATCGGTTCTTCATGATGCTTCTCTCAAATATATTACACTCAAAGAAATTTTGACCGAACGAAAAGAGTATTGTAGCAAAGATGGCACTTATACTCACGGTACTCTGTCAAAAGAGGGTGTTGCACCAAAAACGGAGCGTTATGATAGGGACTTCCTTGTGAAAAACGAAGATAAGCAGTACAAAGTAACGCATTTAAACGACATTTGTTATAATCCGGCAAATTTGAAGTTCGGAGTAATATGCCGTAATACCTATGGAGATCTGATATTCTCGCCGATATATGTGACTTTCAAAATATCCGATAATGTGTATCCTGCCTACATAGAACTTTTCTTGACAAATCAAAACTTTATAGGAAGAATCAGACGGTACGAACAAGGCACTGTTTATGAAAGAATGGCTGTGTCTCCGGAAGATTTTTTATCGTATGAAACACACATGCCGACATACGAAGAACAAGTGAAATTTGCTAACGAAATGCAATGCATTCAGAGAAAAATAGAATTAGAAACGGCGTTTTTGAGTTTTCTACAGAGGCAGCGCAAATATCTTCTCAACGCCATGTTCATATGAATATGGCGTTGAGAAGAAACTTCTTTTCAGAAACGAAGCAGGACAACAGTTCTCCCGCACTTTCGATCTTTTTATCTAAAGATATAAATAGACTTGACAGGCTTTTTTGCGTTTGAATGTCGGGCATGAATATTTCGATTTCTGCCATGACATTGTTCATCAGCTTGGGATTGGCAAGGTTTTTTGAAACATATTTTTCGGTTACCATCTGAATGCTCAGAGCGGTAATGTAATAATCAAAATCCACCGTCAATTTTAGTGTTCCGCAGACATTCGTGCAATTAAACCTGCCGTTTCGATAAAAAACAGTTCCTGCATTTGCACCATCTGTAGTCCATGTGATGTATTCGCCTTCAAAGTCATATTGATCTAAATAGCCCATTATGCCGTTATTTGATGTTTGTGAAGAATATACGGGATAGATTGGGGAACGTTGGGAGTTTATCTCATCGGTATTTATAACTCTACCTCTTCCCAAATTGGCAATATCCCGTATCCTAAATTTGGGCCATCCCTTATTGTTGAGTATCACTTTACAAAGTTCTTTCTTTAGGACTTTCAAATCCTCAATGATTTTGTTTTGGACGGCGATTCGTTTGTCTATCACAGATAAAAAAGCAGAGATTTTCGCCTGTTCATCCACACAAGGTTCGTATACAGAAATAGACATATAATCATCATAAGAAATATTCAACAATCCGTCCATTCGTGCACCCGAAGAAACAAGCTTTTTCAATTGCTTATCGATCTGGCTTATATTGAGAGCATAATTCCAAAAAGCCGGCAATCCCCGGTTGATTTGAAAAGCATGATAGACAAAAGGAATTCTCGCTTCATCAGATTCCTTCAAAGAATAGCAAACCCCATATTTTTTGTTTTTTGAAGCGCCATGATTGTATGCCATTTCGCCTTTTTTAAGTAAAGTGTACTTTTTAAGACTTTCGCCAGCATTATCACGAGAATATTTATCCGACTGCAAAATAAATCCGTTACCATACGATATCATTCGAATTGGTGCAGTGGAATTAACAGGGGCTTTTCTCGAGACTTTATTTGTAATTTCATACAAATGAATTTTATTCCATATGCCATCAAAATCAAATCTCAAAGTTGGAACATTACAATCCCATTTTCTCAAAAGTTCCAACTTTGAGATTTCCCAATTACAACGGTGAATGGCAAAAAACAGTCATGGGTAAAGTATGCTCTTTTCGAAAAGGCTATGGTATTGCGAAAGACGACCTTGCAACTGACGGAACTCCATGCATTCTGTATGGCGAATTATACACCACTTATAAAACGGCAATAGCAAAGACTATAAAAAGCAAAACAAGCATCCAATCCAAATCCTTAGTTTACAGTAAAAAAGACGATGTCATCATTCCTTGCTCGGGTGAAACTGCAGAAGATATTGCAACATCTATTTGTGTCCCTTATGACGGCGTCTTGCTCGGTGGCGATTTAACTATCGTTCATAGTGATTTAGATGGTGCTTTTTTGAGTAATCAAATCAATTCAGTTAGAAAATATGATATTGCGCGTATCGCCCAGGGAAAATCTATTGTTCATTTGCAAGCGGATGATCTCAAGAAAATCTTTATTTTCTATCCGTCTATACAGGAGCAGCGTAAAATATCTGCTTTTATCGATAAAATCGACAAGCGCATTGAGATACAAAACAAAATCATTCCGGTCAAAAAATCACAAATAATATCATTGGTGATTGAGATCGCCATAGCCATTCTTTCACTAATTGGGAGCATAGTATCATTTAACTCCTTTTCGATCTGCAATAATCTTATAAAATTATTGTGGACTATTTTCAAGGAGGTAAAACGATTATGGTCACAGAAAAAACAATAGCTGAGATGGCGAATTTGTGGAAGGAGGAAAAAAGGCAATTTGTAAAGAAATCGACTTATGCAGCGTATTCGCTTATTGTCGAAACTCACATTTTACCTGCATTCGGTGATCTAACAACCGTAACAGAAAAAGATGTGCAAGAATTTGTCCTGCAAAAATTACAGTCAGGGCTATCGCAAAAAACAATTAAGGATATGCTGATTGTACTGCGGATGATTTTGAAGTTTGGCGCAAAAAAGCAATACTGTGCTTATGTCCCGTTTGATGTTATTTTCCCGACAGACAGAGAAAAGCAAGAACTTGATGTTCTTTCAGTGGTTAACCAAAGAAAAATCGTAAGTTATGTTCGTGACAACTTTACATTCCGAAATCTTGGAATACTCATATGTTTGAGTACAGGAATACGAATAGGCGAAGTATGCGCGTTAACATGGGATGACATTGATACTGATAACGGAGTCATTCATATACGAAAGACGATTCAGCGGATTTATGTAAATGAAGGTGGTGTAAGAAAAACAGAACTCTTAATTGATACTCCCAAAACAGCCACATCGATGAGGGATATTCCTATGATCAAGGAACTTTATGAAGTCTTAAAGCCTCTAAAGAAAGTGGTACGGGGTGATTATTATGTCTTAACAAATGATGCTGAGCCAACCGAACCCCGTACATACCGAAACTATTACAAAAGACTGCTTAACAAATTAGGTATACCGCCGATAAAGTTTCATGGTCTCAGGCACAGTTTCGCGACGCGGTGTATTGAAAGTAAGTGCGATTACAAAACAGTAAGCGTGATATTGGGGCATTCGAACATAAGCACAACTTTGAATTTGTATGTCCACCCGAATTACGAACAAAAGAAACGATGTATAGATAAGATGTTCCGCAGCATTAAAAAGTCATAAGCTGAAAAGCAATTTAAAGGTGCAATCGTTTCAGCCGGTAGCACCTTTAATATTTATGAAACGGTGTGATTTTATTGCGTTTTATTGTCGTTGTTTTCCGACAGCACAGGGCGAAAACTCTTAAAAAGCATTGAAAAAATCTCACTAATATGGTATAATGACTTTGTTTCAATCAACATGAAACTATAATTAGAATTTATGATATAGCAAAGGAGATTACATTGACCGAAATACTCAAGTTCTTTTTTGATAGAATAACCGATCCCCTGGGACTGCCCATAAATGCTCTGTATGAGCACTTAATAATAGTGGTTATTTCTCAGTTTGCATTTCGATGTGCATATCGATTTATTGGTGATTTATATAGTGACGGATACATATCCGGCGGAAAGATAGGATCGATACTACATTGGGTAGTCCGCGCCCTGTTTTACTTTGTCTTCTGGGCGATTACATATGGTGCAATAATGGTTGGAAAATGGATCATTGCAAATAAGTATATCTTTATAACAGCGGTTGGCATAGTACTTGTATTGATTATTGCAGCATATGCAGGTGTTGCAATTAAAAATAGAAAAACAGCGGAATAAGAATTGACGGGGGTTAAGCATGAGCAACGAAGATAAAAAGGTATGGGGAGTACATACCCAAGATGACTACTTGTTTCTACACAAAGATGTTATTGCGATTGGCTGGAAGGATTTCGGCGACTTAAAGGCTATAGAAAATACACGAGAGGCATTTAAAGAACATTATGCGTCTGTGTATCCGCAGAGCAAAAAACAAGCAATTGCTAACAGCGCAGGCATGCTATATCGTTTTATTTATGAAATACAGGCCGGCGATTACATTGTTTTCCCGTCTAAGAGTGATAGAAAAATCAATATTGGTGTTGTTGAGGGAGAATACGAGTATGTTCCCTCTGCGCCGGAATATGTTCAGCAGCGTAAAGTAAGATGGATTAAACACCTGCCACGCACTCTGTTTTCGCAAGGCGCATTATATGAGTCTGGATCTTTCTTGTCTTTATTTCTCATTAAAAATTACTCTGAAGAGTTTGTTGCAGCGCTTGACGATAACTTTAAGAAGGATACTTCGGATGCGGAAGATGAGACAATCGGCGCAACTGCTGAGGATATAAAAGAAAGCACTAAAGACTTTATTCTGAAAGAACTAAGCAAAAACTTAAAGGGATATGACCTTGAAGAATTTGTTGCTGACTTGCTTAGAGCGATGGGATACAGAACCACTCTGTCGCCTCATGGTGGCGATGGCGGTGTAGATATTACAGCCTATAAGGATGAACTACCTCCTCGAATCCTTGTTCAAGTAAAAAGCCAGGACGGTGATATAAAAGAATCTGTTTTACAATCTCTTAAAGGAGCGCTTCGAGAAGGAGATTACGGTACATTTGTAACACTTTCCAATTACACAAAAAACGCAAGAAAATACCTCGATAACAATCCTATTATTCGAGGCATAGATGGTAGTAATTTAGTCGATCTTATACTTGCACACTATGAGCGCCTATCAGAAAAGTATCAGAGAATGATACCGCTTGAGAAGGTTTATATACCTGTGCAGAGCGAATAACACCATTGTCACATAATATGAAGGAGCATTATTGTGGAAACCAAGGCAAGAGTTTTATATCTTCTGAGAATACTTGAACAATACTCAGATGAAGATCATCCGTTATCAACAACTGAGTTGATAAAAATATTGCTTGATCAATACGGGATATCTTCACATAGAACGACTATAAAAGCTGATATTGAGGTGCTGCAGGCATACGGTGTGGACATTGATGTTATAAACTCAACACAGAACAAATACTACATTGCAGGCCGCACATTTGAACTGCCGGAATTAAAACTGCTTATAGACGCTGTTGAATCCTCCAAGTTCATAACCGAAAAGAAAAGTGAGGCTTTGGTTGCAAAACTCACCTCGTTCGCAAGCAAGCATCAAGCAGAACAGCTTAAACGAAACCTATGCCCCACTGACAGGATTAAGCCCGACAACGAAATGATCTATTACATTGTTGATACGATTAACGAAGCCATAAATAACGGAAAGAAGATTTCGTTTTTGTACTTTGAATACAATGTAAAAAAAGAAAAGAAGCTGAAGAATGCCGGAAATCCGTATGTTTTCAGTCCCTACGCTTTAATATGGAGCGGAGATTTTTATTATGTCGTCGGATATTCTGAAAAGCATAATGGTATTGGTGGATTTCGTGTTGACCGAATAACAAAATCACCAACGATCTTAGAAGACGATATTATACCCAAGCCTGCTGATTTCAATATTGCAGATTACGCAAAATCGGTATTTCAAATGTATGGCTGTGAAGAATGCGAAGTTACCCTCCGTTGCGATAACAGTATAATGAAATATATTATTGAACGCTTCGGCGAGGATGTAACAACGGCAGCATACGATATGACATCGTTCCGAGCGTTTGTGAATGTAGAACTAAGCCCCACTTTTTATGGTTGGGTCTTCGGCTTCGGAGGTAAGGTGCAAATTTTATCTCCCGACAAAGCAAAAGACCAATACGCGGAAATGCTGAAATCTGCGATAGAAGCACAGGCGTAAAACCATTTAGGAATCGGGTGAACAATGAATGACTGAAAAGCACTTTTCGCAGATGCTTGACCTATGGAAAGAATGCGATAATCAAGGAATCACAAGAAACAGAATGTTTCATATGTCTGAGATCATACAGGCATCACGCAATCCTGACTATGTTATTGAGGTTTATAATAACGCTCTTAAAAGGCGGGCGCTTCCGTTTATAAAGAATATGCCGCGGAAAATTTCGTTGTATTCGGACGATTGTGGTTTCCGTCCGCACACTGATTTGGACGAAGAAATAGCTCAACGACTTACTATCACTTGTGACGGACGAGTGTACATCACCCGTTATAACTTTGATGATAAAATTATATCTAAAGAATATCATAAAATAAAATCCGATTACGCTATCAATTGGATGTGCAAACTGTGTTCTCATTTATCGGTCGCTGTGGCAGATGATCACTTCTTGGATGTTGGTTCATGGAGTTTAAAAATAACAGACTCTGAAAAAAAGAAGTATCATATAACCGGTGATTTGATCGACGGATATGACAAGTGGCTTGATTCATATTCCGAAGAAATCCGGAACATTCTTGATATACCGGATTTATATGTTTTTAATTGCGACTGTTCAAGGAAAATAATACTTTGCTCATGTGAGTTCGAGTTCGATGGTAAGCAGTATTACTATAAGACGGACGATAAGAGCATAGAAATCGGAGATAATGTTAAAGTACCTGTCGGTGAGCATGGAAGGACGAAAATTGTAAAGGTAGTTAATATAGAATCAGCTACAGAAGATGATCTTCCGTATGAATACGGAGAGATAAAAAGTATAATCGGATTAGCAAGGCCAGATGACAGTTATAATTCGGGAGAAAAATATTATAGTCTTTACATGATAGTAAAAAAACATGTTGATGAAATTGACTGCGAAAATCTTTTGGAACTCGGTGCTCCTAATGATGAATATGATTATGAATCAAGAACTATTTCTGAGATGCTTCGCTCCAATATGGATGTATACCAAATTTCTTCGATTATTGCGAATGTGATGGAATCAAGTTTTTCTCACCCTTATGACACATCATTTTTTGTTGAGATAGCATCAAAAATAAAAGCCGAAATGCAGGAGGAACAAATTGAATCGTAATGAACTTTTGAAGTTGTTCGGCAATGAGCCATCATTTGGAGAAATAGTTGCGCTTTCTCTTCTGACATCAGACAAGGTGGATTTGCTGTTAAACCATATGCTTGGCACATTAAACGCTCCGGAAAACATCAAACATCTTATGAAAAAAGAATGCGAAGAAGCACTTGAAGACAAATACCACATTGTATTTCTTATTTATTCCGAAGCCCATGATTTTATTGGATATACTGAATTTAAAAATCTTGATGGAACACCTGAAATAGGCATAGACTTGGTGGAGAAATATCAAGGCAAAGGATATGGCTTCGAAACATGCCAAGTACTTATAAACAAACTATTTGAAAAAACAGATTACGAATATATCGCCTACAACGCATACAAATATAATAAAGCAAGTATCGCACTTGCAAAAAAACTTGGTGCCTCATATATCGGCTGTAAAAGCACATTTGATATGCTGAAGAAATCAGAAGTTTCAAATGAAACAAAGGCTGAAGCAGAACAATTTGATAAAATGCTGTATAGAATTTACAGATGATTATATCGCTTGATTTTTTACGAAGTCAGGCGTTTTTTCATTCCTTTTTTCCGTGCAATCTACTACTGTCGAAAAAATCTGACACCTATAAATTGAATACCGAAAACCTATTGCAAAGAATATAATCTTCTGCTATAATAAGCCTATCCGATACAGACTGTATCAGATAGAACGGAGGAAAAAAATGCGTTCTAAAAACACTGACCTTATGAATGAAATCAAAAAGTTTGCAGAAGGATACTACCTCGAATATTGGAAGTCCCCCTCCACCTCCGAAATTGCCGGCGCTGTCGGCGTGACGAGGGCAACGGTATACAGGTACTTAATAGATATGGCTGAGCGCGGAATGATTGATTATGACGGTTCTGAAATTAAAACCGATGTTACGCGCAAATATACCGATCCGGGAAACAATGCAGTTATCCTTGATTGCTCTGTTTCCTGCGGTATCGGACTTCCCGAAGAAGAACGGGTGCTTGAATATGTAAAGCTGCCGAAAACCGTGTTTGGTACGGGCGACCTATTTCTGCTCAAAGCAAACGGCGATTCTATGGTTGACGCCGGTATTGAGGACGGAGATTGGATCGTTGTACGTAAGCAGACAGACGCAAATGAAGGAGATATTGTTGTGGCTCTCTTTGAGGGGCTGAACAATCTGAAATATTTTTATTGGAATAAGAAAAAGAACTGTGCCGTTCTTCGCTCTGCCAACAAAGCAAAGGGATATAAGGACATTGAGGTTTATGACCTGCAAATCCAAGGCGTTGCACAGAATGTTATTAAAGGACTTTAAGCTGTGAACGGAGGTGCTGACCTTGGAAAAGGTATATGTCAATGTAGATTATCAGGTGCTCGTCGGCGGTGCAATAAAGCCGGTTCGGATTTATTGGCATGACGGCAGAGCCTTTGATATCCGAAAAACGCTTCACTGCTGCACCTCCGAAGATGAGTATGAAGGAATTCGCTACACGGTGTTGATCGGTAGTGCGGAAAAATATCTATACCGAATCGGCGGCAAATGGTATGTTGAGCCGATTCAGACGGAGGTGGACACAGGTTGAGAAGCTATATTTCATTCGGAGAGCTTGAAGAACTCGGCGAAACAATCGTAAGGGAATATCTCCGAAAGACCAAACGCTATAACGCCCTATGTGTGGATATAGAGGGTTTGGTTACGGATTATTTGGGACTTACCGTGGTGTATGAAAACATAGCCGAGGACGATCCGAACAAGATTGCCTTTCTTTCCAACGGAAAGCGACCGCTAAGGGTTTCCCGTAACGAGGAACGAATACAGGTCGTGTTTCCGAAAGGAACGGTTGTTATGGACAAAGTGTTGTTACACGAAAACGAAAGCAGTCGGCGCAGATTTACACTCGGACACGAGGGCGCGCACAGCGTTATTGCAAAACAAAATCCTATGCAGGATGTCGGGTGCTTTCATAACGAATTTGATCCCGAGCGAGTGTATACAATAAAAGAACAAAAGGAATTGATGTCTTTTTCCGAAACGCAAGCCGACAGGCTTTCGTCGGTTTTTCTTATGCCCCGGTTTATTTTGCGAAGGGTTATGAAAAAGTACAAATGCGAGAACGGATTGCCCGTATACGGTTGGAATGTCTTTGCCCCGGAGGACAAGCTGAAGCTTCGCAAAATGGCAGACTGTATGGGCGTATCCTTTCAGGCTTTGGTTATACGTCTTAAAACATTGGGGCTTCTGATGCCCCGTGACTTGACCGAATACTTGGAAAACGGTTTGCAGCTCGGAGGTGCAAAATGACAACGGAGATTTTGTATGACAGCAGATACGGCAAGCTTACTCCGGAGGTCGCGGAGATAATACTGAAATCTCGCGAAGAAGTGAAAAGCTTAAAGGGCAGAACGCTCAAATGCCCCATATGCGGTTTTCGGCTTGAAGAAGTCTATGAGATATCCTCCGGATATGTCCATGTGAAATGCCGCAAATGCAAGCTGGAGGAACCGCTGAATCTCGCCTATTTCAGACGGTTAAAAAGAAACATCTTACTCATAAATCCGTATATTGTGAGAAAGGCTAAAAAAGGTGTACGGTTATGAAGATACGAGAAGTAAAACAAAATAAAAAAGATTATCTTCCGTTGCTCCTGTTAGCCGATGAGCAAGAAAGCATGATAGACCGGTATATAGACAGAGGCACTATGTATGTTTTGGATGACGACGGTGTTAAATGCGAATGTATTGTTACTGACGAAGGAAACGGAATTCTTGAAATCAAGAACATTGCAACCGAGCCGGAATTTCAGCGAAACGGTTATGCAAAGAAAATGGTGGAATACATTGCCGAAAAGTATAAAGGAAAGTATTCGGTGTTGCAGGTAGGTACAGGCGACAGTCCGTTAACCGTTCCGTTTTATGAAAAATGTGGTTTTGTAAAAACGCACAGCATTAAGAACTTTTTTATAGACAACTATGATCACCCGATTTATGAATGCGGAGTAAGGCTTACAGATATGATTTATCTGCAAAGAGCGATATAAGGAAACGGAGGCATAAAAGTGGACAGAACCTATCTTTGCATTGACTTAAAGAGCTTTTATGCCTCCGTGGAATGCGTCACGCGCGGGCTTGATCCGCTTACCACAAATCTTGTGGTGGCGGATGTCACAAGAACCGAGAAAACTATCTGTCTTGCGGTAACGCCGTCGCTCAAAGCCTACGGAATTCCCGGCAGGGCAAGACTTTTTGAGGTGATCCAAAAGGTTGAGCAAATTAACAGAGAACGAAGGTATAAGGCACCGAACAGGCGGCTTGACTGTGAATCATATAACTCTGTTGAGCTGTCCCGCAATCCGTTGCTTGCTCTCAGTTACATTGCCGCACCGCCGAGAATGGCGTATTATATGGAATACAGCACTCGGATCTATAATATCTATCTCAAATACATTGCTCCCGAGGATATCCATGTGTATTCCATAGATGAGGTGTTCATTGACCTTACACATTACATGTCAACCTACAAATGCACCGCGAGAGAACTCGCGCAGATGATGATAAAAGATGTGCTTGCGAATACAGGTATTACCGCAACGGCAGGCATCGGAACGAATATGTACCTTGCCAAAATTGCAATGGATATTACTGCAAAGAAAATGCCTGCTGACGAGAACGGCGTCCGTATTGCCGAGCTTGATGAGATGTCATACCGCAAAGAGCTTTGGACGCATAAGCCGCTGACTGACTTTTGGATGCTCGGCAGCGGTATTGCTAAAAAGCTTGAAGCGAACTATATGTATACTATGGGCGATATTGCCCGTTGTTCGCATTATGACGAGGCAAAGCTGTTTAAGTTATTCGGCGTTAATGCGGAACTGATTATCGACCGCGCTTGGGGGTGGGAGCCGACCACTATTGCCGATATAAAGGCGTATAAGCCGTCCTCCAACTGTTTAAGCGTGGGACAGGTACTCAAATGTCCGTATAATTACGAAAAAACAAAGCTGATTGTCCGTGAAATGATTGACCAACACGTGCTTGACCTTGTGGATAAAGGCCTTGTAACCGATCAGATTGTGCTCGATATCGGGTATGATATAGAAAATCTGACCGATCCGAAAATCAGCGCAAAGTATCACGGAGATGTCACAACCGACCGTTATGGGCGCAAAGTACCGAAACACGCGCACGGCACGGCAAATTTAGAGAAAAAGACATCTTCATCGCACATTATTACAGAAGCGACAATGAACCTGTTTGACCGCATTATAAACAAGGATTTGCTTGTACGCCGTATTACGGTTGCTACCTGCAAGCTTGTCAGAGAAAGTGATGTAAAAAACGAAACTGTTGCCGAGCAAATATCGCTTTTCGATGACCCTGTTGAAAAGGAAAAGAAAGAGCAAGCCGAAAGGCAGGCTCTTGAACAGGAAAAACAAATGCAGAAAACGATTATCGGCATAAAGAAGAGATTCGGCAAGAACGCCATTCTGAAAGGTATGAACTTTCAGGAAGGCGCGACAGCCAGAGAACGCAACGAACAGGTCGGAGGTCATAAGGCGTGAGCGAAAAAGCAGAAGAACTGTATGCGGACATTATAAATCTTCCGCATCACGAACTGACAACAAGGCGGCGTATGCCGCGAATTAACCGTGCCGCCTCCTTTTCTCCGTTTGCCGCTCTGACCGGATATGACGATCAGGTAAAGGAAGCCGGACGGCTGACGGACGAGCGAATAGAGCTTGATGACGGCACAATAAGTACACTGAATGATAAGCTGAACTACGCCGTATCGCTGTCTAATAAGCAGCCGGAAATATCCGTGACCTATTTCAAGCCGGACAGTAAAAAGAACGGCGGAGAGTATGTGACGCATACCGGAGTAATCAAGTGCGTTGACGAGTATGAGCGCAAGCTGATATTCACCGACAAAACCGTAATTCCGATAGATGACATTTACGGAATCGACGGTGAGATATTTAACGGCTTATACTGAAAGCCGAAAACAACTGAATAACTGACTTTAATTCGTGCAAGCAGAGCCGGTCGAAAGACCGTGATTTCCAAGCGCCGTACAAGGTTGAGACTGAATAGTATGGAAAACCATATCTATTGGTCTTGATTTGTACGGCGCTTTTTTGTGCGCAAAAATACTTGTACGGTAATTGGAGTCCTTTCCTCGGCTTGCCCGGGAAAGGACTTTTTATGATTTCAGCATCTATTTTTAATTCTTTATTTGAAAATAAAAAACTAAATGACATTACGGCTGAACCGAACTTTACAGGAGGTGCAGCTGTGATGTTATGGCATTGCTACTCAGCGAAATATCCGTAGCTCCAATGTTGATTCAAAAACAAATTCAACATTAGGAGATTTCGATATATGAGTACAAAATTCTATATTAAAGACGAAAACGGAGTTTATTTATCTGTAGACGGAAAAACAAGATACACCTGTCTTGAAGGCAGGGAATTATACCTTTTCTTAAAGAGCGAAGAAGGCAAGAAACGCAGCTTTCATGTGGATATTGACGATAACGGAAACAAAATCGGAATTGAAACAGAACCAAAAATGATTACAGCATGTGCAGCGCAGCGAGAAAGGGATCGTTACCGACACAAGGTGATGACTAAGTTAAATATTACGGTTGTGTCGGCAAATACGCTTGTTTCAGTCCCGGGTGAAGAAAGCCTCGAATTGCTTGATACCATTGCAGGTGAAGATGACGATGTAGAAACTGAAACAATCCATCGGCTCGACCTTGAAACTTTGCGAAGGGCTTTGCAGACCCTCACCAAAGAAGAATACCGTATCATCTACTGCCTGTATCTGTCCAAAACACCGCTGAGTGAGAAAACCATTGCCAAGCATCTCGGTATGTCACAGCAGGCTGTGAGCAAGCGTAAAAGAGCCATTTTTGAAAAATTGAAAACTTTTTTCTGATTTTTGGTTGTGAGCCTTCGGAATTTTCCCAAATAAGGAATGAGAGGGCTTATACAGCCTCTTCTGCACCTTGAAAACAGAATACTACAGGATGCCGAGGTATAAACTCACCGGACCGTAAATGGAAAGCTATCGGACAAAGGCGCCACGACCTCTTTATTGAGCGAGCGATAAACTTTGAACCGAATCGGGATGTAAAACAGCATTTCCCGATTGGCCAAGACCCCCGTGAGAAATAATGATACTTCTGTGTAAGGCACAGCTCGCCGGAAGGCGGGATATGTTGTTTCAGGCTGGAAACTGATGTCTCTTATAACATATATGATGCTCGTTCTCCCGAAAAAAGTCGTGAGATATATGCTGCGAGATACTCCGCATCCTTTCCAAACCTCAAATAACCACAACGGTTTGAGCGATGGAACTACTGTGCAGGAACAGCAATGTTCCTGCATACCATTCTGTCGCTCAAACAAACCTTGAATTACAATTAAAAAGGAGAATAAATCAATGTTTGAAATTACTTATAGCGACAGTGAAATACTCGAAAGATTCCAAAACTGCGGTAAGGCCTACGATAAGGGCGTTTATGATTTTACTTTTGAAGGAAGGTATATTATCTATCACGCACCGCTCAGGCATATGGTAGATTACATAGCCCTTGATGCCAAAACCGGACTTGAATCTGCAATTAAGACAGTAAAACCGGGCAACCTGTTCAGCAAGCCGACCTTCAGGCAACTTATCCCCCATATTATGAATTCAATCAAATATACTGGTGACAGAAGATATATTAACAAGTTCGCGGATAATCCGATTGAGGTCATTGATACCGTCTTTCGCTTTATCCTCCCCGAGTGCGGATACAACATACGGGAAGAACAAATCTCACTCTCAAAGAAAATGTTTATCGGCTTTACGGAAAAGCAGGTTGCTATCTGCGAGGCGGAAGTCGGAACGGGTAAAACTCTTTCCTACCTGGTGGCGGCCTTATGTGCAAAGTTCTATAATGAGCAGAAATACAAACAGGTTATGCCTGTTACCATTACAACTGCCACGATTGAACTTCAAAAGGCACTTGTGGAAAAGGAAATCCCGAGACTGTCCGACATTCTCATGAAATACGGCATTATCCGTAAACCTCTGTCAGTAGTGTTGAGGAAAGGAAAAGAGCATTATATTTGCCCCTTCCGCCTCAATGACCATATTAAAACCTTAGAGCAGCATCGGGATAATTACAGCAAAACAATCGCTCTTTTAAAACAAATCGGGAAAATGCCCCTCGGAATTGATTTGGATAAATATCAGATAAGCGGCGCTTTAAAATCAAAGATCTGTATTAAGGGTTCGTGCAAGGGCTGTAAACTCAAGAGTAGCTGTAAATACAACGATTTTGCAAGTGTTATGTATAAATTGCCCGGTTTGGATTTTCAGGTTACCAACCACAATATGTATCTTATGTCACAGAAGACGCGTTCGGAAGACCATCCCCCGCTTCTTCGGGAAAGTTGCTTTGTTGTAGTAGATGAAGCACACAAGTTCAAAGAAGCCGCCGAGGACACTTTCGGGGAGAACATCAGCGAAAAGGATGTCGAAAAATACTGTTCCGCCGTTAAAGATATGTGCTCAAAGGCATGCAATAAGAAACTGTATAATGAACTTCTCGCAACTGTTTGTGCAGAAAATGCCGGTCTGTTCCGCAGTCTTCGTAAAACACTGCAGAACCAGGATTCAGACGATGACCGCGGCAGTATTATAAAGCTGAACAACTATCAGACGGCGAGGATCAATCGAATCACTTCACTTGTGGAAAGAATCGAGGAATTAAAGCAAAAAACAAATTACGGCGTACCCGTAACCGGAAAAAGTCTTCTCTCTGCATTGCGAGAAATGAAAAACAGGACGGGCAGCATTATTTGGCTTAATGTTGATGAAAACAAAACTCTTTGCCTTTGCAGAACTCCAAATAATGTGAATAATATTCTGCGGGACAAGGTTTGGAATCGAAATGTAAGTCATGTGTTGACCTCAGGCACAATGTCTGACGGTACTGACTTTGGATATTTCAAAATGCAGAACGGTCTTGACCGTATTGCAAAACATCTCTTGCTTGAATCAAAAACCGAGTCACCGTTTGATTATCAGAATCACGCAAGACTGTATACCCCTAAATCAATGCCGACACCGGATAACAACAGTGAGGAATATATTAAAGCGGTAGCCGACGAATGTTATAAAATCATTCGGGCAACCAACGGACACACAGCCATTCTGTTCACTTCATATAAGGTGCTGCAGTCGGTACACGACCTGCTTACAGATAAACTCACAGATTACGATATTATCTGCATGAACCGCGGCAACAGGACAGCCATTACGGACTTCAAGAAGTCAAAAAACGGTATTCTGTTTGCTTCCGGCTCTATGTGGGAAGGCGTTGACTGCTCCGGTGACGCTCTTTCTTCCGTGATTATTGTCCGCCTTCCTTTTCCGATGCGAACGGCAATAATGGAAGATAAAAAGGGAGATTGCGACGGCACATTTGATTTTGTCAATAGATATTGCATTCCCAATATGCTTATTAAACTTCGACAGGGTGTCGGTAGGCTTATACGCAGTGAAACAGATACCGGTGTGGTATCAATCCTTGACTCGAGGGCAAACAGCCCTGCATACGGTGCAAAGGTGTCGACCGCTTTGGCAAAGTACCCGCAAATTCACACTGTAAGCGAAATTACAGACTTTATGAACTCGGTTAAGAAAGCCGAATATTTTAAAAAATAGAAAGCGTGATGGATATATGAATGATACCAAAAGCATTTGCTGTAACAATCGGATGTACTACCGAGCTGTGGAATATGTCCGACAGCTCTACGAAAAAGGGCTTATTACAAAAAGCGAGATGAGAAAAGCAAATCGCTACTATGCGAATTATTTTCAGTCAAGTATACGGATATTCGTGTAAAATTCCGCACCGCCGCCGATATAGCAGTCGGCGGCGGAAAACTCTGAATATGTCTTGAATGCTAAATTTCAAGTGTTGCCGATAATTCGCTGGACTTTGTCGCTGTTATATAGTATTGTGATGTTGCAAAATTAACGAAAGGAGTAAAGCGAATGGCAACAGTAACACGAATTGACCCACGAGCATTAAGAAACAACGATAAAAAGCTTCGCACCTGCGCCTACTGCCGAGTATCTTCCAACTCCGCAGATCAGCTTAACTCCTATGCGGCACAGATCAGATATTACACCAAAGCAATTCGTGAAAATCCCGAATGGGACTTCGTGGATATCTTCGCCGATGAGGGTATTACGGGTACAAGAGCAGATAAGCGAGTGGAATTTCAAAGAATGCTGAAACTCTGTGAACACGGAAAGATAGACTTTATAATAACAAAATCAATATCACGGTTCGCCCGTAATGTTACCGAATGCCTTGAATTTGCAAGAAAGCTCAAAAGACAAGGCATCGGGATTTTTTTTGAAAAAGAATCCATAAATACGCTCCGCATGAGCGATGAACTGATGTTGTCAACATTCAGTGCTATTGCCCAAGAGGAATCGGTAGCAATCTCCAAGCGTCTGCGACATGCCAATCTTGAACGAATGAAACGCGGCGAATACATTGCCGGAACCTGCCCTTTCGGATATCGGTTGGTGGATAAGAAACTGACTGTATATGAACCCGAAGCTCGGACGGTAAAAGATATTTTTAACGCATATCTGTCAGGTTCGTCTGTCAATGAAATTGCAAGAGATATGAATCAGCTGCAGGTGGCAAAACGAAAGGACACTGAGTGGCACTATATTACCGTCTTCTATATACTCACCAATGAAAAGTATATCGGAGATACGCTCTTCCAAAAAACATTCAAAACCGATACGCTCCCTTTTGAAAAGAAGAAAAACAACGGAGAGAAAGATCAGTATTACGCAACCGGAAGTCACGACCCGATTATTGACAGAGAAACCTTTGAAACAGTCCAAAAGCTGTTGAAAGAAAAAGCAGAATATTTTGGCTCTCCAAGGCCGTCCAAGTCCTATCCTCTCTCGAAACGAATCCGTTGCAAAGAGTGTGGGGCTTATTTTATACGCAGAAGTAATAAAGACAAGGTTATATGGTCCTGCTACAACCATGAACGAGACAAAAATAACTGCCACGCAAAAAGATACCGTGAAGAAGATATCTATAAAGCATATATGCGGATGTTCAACAAACTGTATTGTTACAGGCAGACCCTTCTGCGGCAAACATTAGCACATATCGATTATGTTATAAAGTATAAGAAACGGAACAATCCGACTGTCAAAGCATACAACCAAAGTGTCTCCGACCTGCTCAACAAAAAGGTAATGTTAGAAAGCCTCCGTCAGAAAGGTTATATGTCAGAAGAAATGTACTATACACAGTGCAAGGAAATAGATCGATTGCTGCGAGATACAAAGGCAGACCGCGCTATTCTTTACGATTCGGAACTTGAAGACAGCTATTCAAATATAAAAGAATTATATGAAATTGTAGAGTCCTACGAAAAAGAAATGACTCACTTTGATGAGAAGCTGTTCGATAAAATAGTTGTCGATGTGTATATCAAAAAGGACAATACAATTGAGTTTAAACTGATGGGCGGTCTTACACTCACGGAAAGGTTGTAACATCATGAAGAAAAAAAGAGCATTACCATACGGATACACGATGTCAAACGGAAAGATAGTAATCGACGAAAAAGAAGCCGAAGTAATTCGCCAAATATTCCATGATTACCGATGCGGAATGACAATGTCTGAACTTGCAACAAGGCTGACAAACCACTCCGTACCATATTGTGAAAAGCGAGTGGATTGGAACAAAAGCGTAGTCGCAAGAATCATTGATAACGAGAAATATACGGGGCTTGGTGATTACCTGCCTATCGTCGGGATAAAGGACTATCGCGAAGCCCAAGTATGCAAAACTGAACGCACCAAAAAACAGACCGTCAAAGATGACAGCAATATCGGTATGATAAGAGCAAAAACGGTCTGCAAGGTGTGCGGAGAACGCATGATACGACATTGTGAGCCGAGAAACCGAATCCCGGTATCGTGGGCATGCTCCAATCCCTCCTGTAAGTGCAAGGTATTGATTTCAGATGAACTAATGCAGCTTCGTATTCAAGAGAGAATGAATCTCATAGCTGATAATTTGAGTCTGCTTGAAACCGAGAAAGAATGTCTGTCTGATAAAGCAGAAACAACCAGGGATACGGCGGAAATCAGACGGCTGTGCGACACAAACAACTATACCGAGGAACAACTCCTTGAAAAAATACTAAGCATGGCACAAACAAGATATAATTCACTGCAATACACGCCTGTGGGAATCTCAACAGAGGTTGGTATGGCTTATGAAAAAGCAACTCCACAAGAAACCTTCAATTCAGAACTTTTCCTTCGGACAGTAGAACAAGTTATTCTTGCCGAGGACGGAAATATAACCCTTAAACTTAAAAACAACATCATAATATGAAAGAGTGAGAACAATGGATGTTAAGGTTATTCCAAAGAAGACGGTAACAGTCATACAGCCCGCCAAGGACAGAACGGTTGACCGGAGTAAGTATGACCAACTGCGAGTAGCGGCCTATTGCCGAGTATCCACGAATTCAGAGGAACAGCTTACGAGCTATGAGATGCAGAAAAAAGTATATACCGAATTGATTCAAGGCAAACCCGAATGGTGTATTGCCGGAATATATGCCGATGAGGGAATTTCGGGTACAAGAGCAGACAAGCGTGATGAATTTCAACGGATGATCAAGGACTGCTACAAGCATAGAATCGACTATATCATAACGAAATCTGTATCCCGCTTTGCAAGAAACACCGCCGAATGCATTGAGTTTGTCCGACAACTGAAAGCCCTCGGAATAGGTGTTATATTCGAAGAACAAAACTGCGACACACTGAAATGCGACAGCGAACTGCTCCTTACAATCCACGCAGGCTTCGCACAGGCTGAAAGTGAGAGTATGAGCCGGAATATTACATGGAGTTACCGCAAAAAATTCGAACAGGGCGAAGTAATGTTCAACTATAAGAAAATGGTCGGCTACCGAAAAGGCACTGACGGTAAGCCCGAAATAATCCCCGAAGAAGCAGAAATAATCCGTCAGATATTCGATATGTATCTTGCCGGAATGACGCTTCGGGAAATAAGAGATAAACTTCACGAAGAAGGAGTTGAGACAAAATGCGGAAAGGTGAAATGGTCAATATCTACGCTGCAGAGCATTCTGCGCAATGAAAAATATTGCGGCGATGCAATTCTTCAAAAAACAATCACTGTTGATCCGATATCCAAGATTCATAAAAAGAACACCGGCGAAGCCCCCATGTACTATGTCAAGGACAATCATGTAGGTATCATAAGCCACGAAGATTTTAACCGTACTCAAGAGGAAATTGCCAAAAGGATGAATGTCCGACCGAGTACCGATAAAAACAGCGTGACGGGACAAGGGAAATATAGCCGATATGCACTGTCAGACATATTGCGCTGTGGTGAATGCGGCACAAAATTTCGCCGCATCACATGGTCTAAAAAAGGAAAAAAGAAAATTGTATGGCGATGCGGAAACCGACTTGACTACGGAACACAGTTTTGCTCAACCGCACCCACCGTAGAGGAAACTGAATTACAAAGAGCAATAGTCAGAGCAATGAGCCTGTTCAGCAAAGAAGAATTTGACGAATTCAACGCAACGATGGAAGCCTCCATTGGAGATGCGCTCGGCATCAGCGCCGATGCAAGTGAAGTTGATATGCTCACCACACGAATTAAGCAACTTGAAAATGAAATGGTTGCAGAGATTGATAAAAGTGTAAGCCGCGGATTTGGACTTGATGAAGGTGAAGATGTATTCAAACGGATATCCAATGAAATTGAGCAGCTGACATCAAGGCTAAATGCTCTGCAAGAACAAGGTAAAAGCGATGCGGAAAGGCAGAATCGAATCCAAAGCGCAAAAGACGCAATAGCACAATTCAAAGACTGCACGGTCTTATATAACGATACAGCGGTGAGAAAGATGATTGAATGTATCCGAGTATATAATGACGGAAAATTGAAAGTAATATTCGGCGGCGGATACACTGTAGAAGAACGAGTAGAAATCATCGGAAGAAACAAGGAGTAAAGCGAAGTGACAGCACTCCGCTTTACTCCTTACTCATCATCCAACCCTTCCTCAAAATCAAAGTCCGCTCCTTCCGCTTCTTCCTCCTCTTCTTCCATAAGTGAAGCAAAATAATCACCGTCAATGCGCTCGTAAGGTCTGCCTTTATGCGAATAGAGATTGCTCCACCGAAGACCGTTTTTGGCTTTTTTATTATATACAATAAGCATTGTTTCGGCAAAGCCCAAAGATCCGGCGCGGCGGTCTTTTGCCGTTCTTGTGATTTCGCGGACCGATACGGCGCCGACCTTTTCCTTGAACATCGCATCGCTTAACTTATCTCCATATACCACAATGAGTCGCGCAACGCCGTTAAGCATATTAGCCGCAAAGGAATTTACATCACCTTCCCATGTTGAGCAGATTAGGCGTAATGTGCGGTCAAGTACATGAAAACCGTGCTTTTTGAAGATGCCCTCCAAAGTTGAAATTGCGCAAATGCAGCCTGTCTGCTTCGTGGGACTGAGTTCCAATCCGTAAGATTGAACAAGGTCTTTAATAATAAGCTGCTCATCGTTTCCGGCTTCTATGTTTGCCATAAATATCTCATAAGGCGTCAGAACCTTGTTAAATCGCTGCTGATTCGCAAAGATATCTGCTTCCTGTTCATACTCCAAATCATCGTAAACCATACACCATACCGGAGTCTCTCTTGAACCTGACACTCGGGCAACAATTTCAATGGTATGCTGACCGTTAAAAACATAATTTATACCGTTTCTACGGCTGACTTTAACAGGGTTGATTTGATAAAGATCAAAATGGTCTGCAGCCCTTTTAACATGAGCTGTAGAAAGATTGCGTTGGTATTCCTGGTTGGAAACAAGGTTTCTTATAGGTATTTGTTCAAAATGAACCTGCGGAACAAATTGCTGTAATTCTTCTAATGTAAAAGCTTCTTCCGACATTACTTGTCCTCCTCTTTTATGCATTCGAGCATATCATCAATTGAAACTCGGAGATCAATTAATGTGTTTGTTAATTTAACTCTTGCACCGGCTGTTGAACCGGTGATGCCGGATACCTTTTTTACACGCTCAATGGAACTTATCCACGAGGGAATCGTGAGTGACAGACTGGATATCTCTGCATCCGGATCAAACTTGGGCATATTTTTTATTTCTGCTTTCGGCGGGTTTGGCTTCATAGACTGACTCCTGTTTTTATTCAATATTTCCCGTGTTCCTTTGTACGGAACAAAGGAACTACTGTTGGTACATTGAGCAAGAAAACGCTCCAATCGGCTTGGTGACATCTGTGCCGCTTCGATAATATTTTCGTGAGATATACGAATTTCGCCGTTTAATATGCGGCGAACAACATCCGGGTTCTTCTTGGCAATGGCATCTATTGCTCTTGAATATGCGCCGTATTTCTGCACGGTTTGGTGGGATACATGATACTCGTTCCCCATTATGAAGGCGGTGCGGTGATGGCGAACCGATTCGGAAGACAGTTGGTCTTCCGAATTCTTTTTGCATGAAAACTGATTAACACCTGTTTTATTACGCGCTCCCTTGATTTTCTCCATATCGTACCGCTTTCCGATAAGATAACGCCGCGTCTCTTCCGAGATGTTTCGGCGTCCTAACTGGTTGGCGCATATCCACGAAATCGCAGCACTGCGATTTTGGCATTGAATGTCCTTAACCGTAAACGAAATACCTCTTCGCATACATATTTCGTACCGATTATGACCGTCAAGAATTATACCGTTCCAAATACATATAGGATCGCGGCATCCTTCGGCAATAAGATTATCTTCCAATTGCTTTCTCTCTTCTTCGGTGAGCGGTGGAATTAAATCCCGAAACTGTGCATCAATTTTGAGTTCGCGGTTTTGAGTGTTACTCATTGATTTCCTCCGTTTCTGCTGACACGGGGACTGCCGTCCGTAAATCAAAAGAAGCAACTCTGTCTTTCTTGTGATATGTTCCGATAATACGGTAAGAGTCATGATTCGGCCAATCCACGCAAACTTCTTTGAGCTTGTCTACAAGGAATGAACTGTATATCTCATAACTATTGCGATTCTCGAGCTTTTTCCATTGAATACGGTGGTATTGATGAGCCGGACGAGTATACAAACACTGTATAGCAATAATTGAATTTTGGGGATTAACAAGAATTTGCACATATTTCGGAATTTCAAATAATCGAATGGTCCGTTTATAAATACGGATACGGTTTTTTCGCGGATCGATAGAGATAATGGGATTGTCAGAGGCCATAATGCCCACCTCCACCTATATTGTTATCGGGTGCATCTTCAAGAGTAATCGGTTGTTCCTCTTCCTCGGCATTGGCTTCAAGCTCAATGTCTTTTGAAGTATTGTTTTTAAGACCGAATACGGTATACCCGTTAAAGAGATTGACCTGCAATGACTTTTTATGTTCTTCATATGGCAATCCAAACTGATTCTGCCATTCCGCAGGAAACAGCGGCTTGCGAGACGAAACGGGTTTTTCGCCTTCCTTAAAAATACGCTGATAAACCTCTGCATTGTTTAGGTCAAATATAAATAAATACTCACCGTTAGAGCGAATCATCTTGCCGAGAATTTTATATCGGTAATCAGGATTCCAGCTCATCATCTCAATAATCTTATGAAAGAACACCGGACAGGTTACTTGCTTTGGACGGCGCTTATTATCCTTACGGGCATATGTACACCATACAAACGAATCCTTTACATCCTCTGTAGTGGGTTTGATAGCTACGCGCCGTTCCTTGGAACTCACAAGCGGAAGAACATAATCAATTGACGGCAGCTTATTGATACAGGCCATATTAACGCTTATTCTGCCTCTGTTAAAAGTGAGAGACGGTTCGAAAATATGGGCAAAGAATTCGCCGCGCACTACTTGGAATCCTTCATAGTTAAAGGAATCGTCAACCTCGTAATCGTCAATATCTTCCACCTCTGTTATTGGGGTTAAATTGTCCTTGACGGTGTCATAGCCGTTAAGGTTAATAATTGTTTTATTATTCATTAAAGTCATTTCCTCCGTTATTTGATTCGGCATCCGTTTCAGACTGCATGTCTTCAATCATCATTTGAATGCCTGCTTCAAGTTCGTCAGCAGAAGTGCGATTGACAGGGTCCGGGTTGCGTGTAGCAAACGGTTCACCCTCGGCCTGTACAAACCATTCTCCGTTTTCAGCAAAGTATCGCAATTCCTGCGCCTGTGCGTGTGTATAAAAATCAGTGCCGAAACCGTTTGCCCAATCTTCGGGGAAACCGCAAACTCGGTTGGGAGTAGCGGTTAACGGATCGGTCTCGTTATCAAGTATTTTTTGCGGAACTTTTATAATTTCTCCGTCATTATCTATCTGTTTTAATTCGGTCGGAATAAAAACCTCAATCTCATACAGATCAAAAAGAAGAACTACATCATCGTCTTTTTGATGGCGAGTCCCGCGAATACGGTATCGGCTGTTCTTATCCCACCTAAACATATCGTAAAGAACGGGAATGAATGCAGCGCCCGATATAGGCTTTGATTCAAGGACTTCTTCTTTCGGTTTTGCCCATCTGACAGCGGTTTTACTGTTTTTATTTGCAGCTCGGACCGCAAGCATGTGTTCCTTTGGATTTATAAGCAGTTCTATGAACTCCGTATCGGACATTTTCCGAATACAGGTAATGCCAAACTTTAAATCAGAGTAAGAAAAAGTTGCTGACATCATTCTCGGATTGGAAAAGAACTGAGTTCGTGCAACTTCAAAGTCTCGTAAATCGAAATCGCCCTCGTTGGCAACAACCTCGTCTTCCGGTGACAAAATTAGGATTTCATCATCACCGTAAACACTTTGGCAGGCATTCAGATAGTCTGTTTTTTTGAAACGCCATTTTGGATGAATGGTGACAAAACCTTTCAACGCCCCTTCGGTTATTACCTGTAATTCAGGCAAAATGCCTTTGCTTCCGTACTTGGCGTTGCTGATCATATGCTGAACAGTGATGAAATCGTCTCTTGAAATGATGGCTTCATGATGATCATGCTTTCGGTATTGATTTCGGTCTTGACGGTTCTTTTTTGATTTATGGTTAAGGTAGTCCGGAGTCCAGGTCTTTCGGGCAAGGACATCACCACAGTGCCTTTCATTCTGCAACTGCTGAAGCACTGCTCCCGGCGACCATTCCGTGTTACCTTTCTTGGTTTTACGCCCAAGCAGAGTAAGTTGGTCGGCAATGTTCTGACAGGTATAGCCGTACAGATACATAAAGAAAATAAGCCGCACGGTTTTTGCTTCTTCTTCGTTAATAACGAGCCGACCTTCGTTATCCAAATCATACCCAAGAAGTTTCGGCGTCAGAAAAATACCTCTTCTGAAACGCATCTCAATGGAAGCGTTCATAATCTCACTTTTATTATGGCTTTCCTCCTGCGCTGTGGTTGCCATAAAGTGAAGCTGCATATCACTGCGTCCTTCCAGGGTGAAAATACCTTCGGTTTCAAAGAGGACGCCTATAGGCGGATTCATCGCTTTTAACTCGCGCACATATCCGATGCAATCCAAAACATTACGCGCAAAACGGGAAACAGATTTAGTAACGATAAAATCAATTTTATTGCGCTTACAATCGGCAATCATACGCTTGAATTCATCACGGTGAGCAAGAGAGGTGCCGGAAATCCCTTCATCCGCATAGATATCTACAAGCGACCAACTCGGATTGCGATTAACAACATCAAGATAATGATTTTTTTGCAATTCATAGGAAGATGTCTGCCGCGGATCTCCCGTTGATACTCTTGCGTAAACCGCAACTCGCCGTGTTTTGGTGGACTCAAAAATATTCTCTTTCGGAAGCGCCGGAATGACTTCAAGTTCATCAGGGTTAATACCTTTGTACCTTTCCCGTATTCTATCCTTAGTTGATAAAGGGCTGCCGGCATTCCCTTCGAAATCTCTCATAAAACAAAAGCCCCCAATAAATAAAATCTAAAAAATTCGGATTTGACATTTTTATAACTTCATTATAGGGAAATATTGCTTTTGGTCTATCACCCCAGAGTTACCTCTGTAACTGACGGTGTTCAAAATCGCACGAAAATTTATTATTACGCTGATTTTGCTCGATTTTTATATCAGACTACGACCTAAGATGAAATTATAAAACCGATGTAATTAACCGAAATTAAAAAAACAGACCGGACAATCAAATCCGGTCTGTTGATATCAAGAAAAACTATTGAAGAAAGGGTATAACAAAGCCCAACTCTAAATCTTTTATCTTTCCATTAAGTCTTCCGTTGTACAGCCAAGCGCTTTGGCAAGCCGATATACCGTATCAACGCTTGCCTTGTTGATATCTTTGTTTCGCTGTTCGTACATTTGAATGGAACGAAGACTTACATCCGCCTTCTCTGCAAGTTCGGATTGTGTGCAACCGTAGGCCACGCGAATGCGTTTCAAATTTGTTTCAGGAAAATACTCGCGCATGCGTTCATTTACAATATCTACGAATTTCGTAATGTCTGCCTCGTGGAGTGTATAGTACATCCGGCTGAGATCATCAAAAGAAAGAACTTTGAAGATTTCGCTGTATTTTCTGCAAGAATACCATTGATAGTATGCCACAGCCCACCCTATCCAATATTCCTTGGAACGCCCGAAATGTTCCTTGGGTTCTTTGGTGATTTCTTTATTCATTGTTTCCGAAACGATTTCCAAAACAATTTCTATACCGCTTTTCCCCGCTATATAGGTCGGTTCTCCGTTTTCCATGCGACCGCAGGCGGTACTTGCCAAAAAAAGTTTGATAAAATCCTTGCCCGCAATCCCACAGGTATTTATTGCATAATCAAAAGCATCACCCAATACCGATTGTGCCTTATTCAGATATATTTCTTGGTATGCGTGAGTCATCGTTTGTTATCCCTCCTCTTATGATGTCTTGGATATACAAGCCGTCGCTTTCTTCTTCAAGCATTTCAAGGTAAAGCCCATTCGCTTCATCGTCTCTTGCTTTGCGCAAAATGTAAAACTCTTCTTTTTCAGCGACATCAAATCCGTCAAATTGAATGCGGGAAAAAGCAAACTTGGATTTCAGTACGATCTGTTCGCCGAGCTTTCCAAGTTGCATCGCCCTTGCAAGTTGTTCTACGGATATTCCGTTGTTTAAAAAGGATTCGGCATAATCGAAATAGGAATCATCGGCACGGTATCCCGTAATTAAATCATAAGCATTCACATTGATGCCGAAATTATCAATTAGGTATCGTTTTGCTCTCCTTGCAACAGGTGTTTTGATGGAGAACAACCTATGTTCAACAAGAACTGCAATCCAATTGAGAATCGTATAGTCAGGACTATTCAAATTTAGTATGTTCAAATATTCGGTATCCAATGTATATTGATTGCAAAATCCGTCCCGCAGAGAAGAAACAGCCCATTCCTTTGCGAGTCCTTCGCTTTCGGTGCAGTAAAATCCAAGTCCGAAATCATTCGTTTTTTTACCTACCCCGAAGGTCGGCACTTCAACAACCTTCTCTGAGCCATGAAATAAAGTGATTATATGTCCCATCTGCCACACCCCCAAATTACTAACTACATTATATCACCAGAGTGATACTTAGTCAAGTGGTTTCTAAGAAAAGATACGCTTTGTTCAATATTTAAATCGTTCTTTCGGGAAAAATCAGAGTTATAAATCAGAGAATTATTCTTTTTCTGGACTTATATGGATTTATGTGGTATCTGTTATTACTGCAAAAGCAGCGGATGAAAACTCTTCGGAGACATCCTCCTAAGACCGAGATGCAACATTCAAATCGAAAGGTCACAATCATGTCTTATAATTTATATGACAATGATTATTAGGAGGCCATTAAATGAGCTTAAATCTGAAGATGCTTGGAACGAATATTCAAAGCAAACGCAAATCAAAACATTTGAACCAAGAGGAACTTGCATACCGTGTAGGGATTTCCCGAAACTATCTGAGTATGATTGAAACAGGCAAAAAGGAAGTCTCGATTACATACCTTGTTGAACTTGCAGAAAACCTTGAGTGTACTGTCAACGACTTTCTTATCGGCAGTCAGAATTATGATACAACAGATACGGCAAGAGAAATCGAAGACCTGTTGATTGACTGCAATCCGACAGAGAAAATCATTATTTTAGAAATGTGCATGTCGGTAAAAAATGCGCTTGTTGCCTATAGGGAAGACTTGCGAGAGGAATATGTATTGAAAATCTGAAAAGAAATATCACGAGTTCGGTATGGCTTATATTTTGAGCGTTTCCGTCTATGAAAACGCAGAAGTTATTTTCACAACCGCGTGATTTTGTTATAATAAAGCAACGATTGGAGACGAAAACAAATGATTTATTATATTGCAGACAATCATTTCGGGCATAAGAATGTTATTCGCTTCGATAACAGACCGTTTGCCGATACTGTACTTATGGATGAAGTTCTTGTGCATAATTGGAACGAACGGGTAACCGAAGACGATACCGTATATATTCTTGGAGATTGCTTCTGGAAGAACGAAGAAAACAGTGTAAAACTCATTCAAAGGTTGAAAGGACATAAACACCTTATTCGGGGTAACCACGACCGGGTACACGGGAGACTTCGGTTTTACTATGAGAGCATTGAACATTATGCAGAGATAAATGATAATGACCGCTTAGTGATACTCTGTCATTATCCGATCCCGTTCTATAAAAATCAGCACTACGGCGCAGTTATGCTCTACGGTCATGTTCACAACACAAGAGAGCAAGACTTCATAGAGAAATGGAAGCGCGAACTGTGGGAATCGGAAATCCAGTGCAATATGATCAATGTCGGATGTATGATGGAATATATGAAATATACTCCGAGAACTCTTAACGAAATACTTGCGGCAAATCCCGCTCCTGAATTCAGAAAAAATACGCAACAGAAAAGAGATGACTCAAAATGATATACTTGACAGGTGATATTCACGGCGACCCGATGCAGGTCGAGTTGTTCTGCTCAAAAATGCAGCTTACCGAAGATGATACCATTATTATGCTCGGTGATGTCGGAGTTAACTATTACAGTGGAAAAAAAGACAGATTGATAAAACGAATCTTGTCTTCCTTGCCGGTAACCTTTCTGTGCGTCCACGGGAATCATGAAATTCGTCCGCAGAACATACCGGAGTATACTCCGCAAGAATGGAATGGCGGTCGCGTATTCGTTGAAGAAGCCTATCCCAATATTCTCTTCGCAGAAGACGGAGAAGTTTACAATATTAACGGAACGAAAGCTCTCGTTATCGGCGGCGCATACAGCGTGGACAAGTTTTACCGCATCCAAAGAGGTTTTGGTTGGTGGGCGGATGAGCAGCCAAGCGAACAGACAAAGCAAAAGGTGGAGGCTGTTATAGCCGATTGTGAGGACATAGATATCATTTTATCGCACACCTGCCCGAAAAAATATATTCCGACCGAGATGTTCCTCCCGATGGTTGATCAAAGCACAGTAGATAGCAGTACGGAAGAATGGCTTGACCGCATTGAGGACACTGTGAATTATAAGGTCTGGTACTGCGGACATTGGCATACAGACAAACGCATCGACAAGATGCACTTTCTTTACAAGACCTTTGAATGTCTTGATGATTAAAAGAACAGGAATATTTATGATTACAGGAGAACTACAATATGACCTATGTAATGTCAGATATCCACGGTGATCTTGACAGATTTCGTTCGGTTATGGATCAAATCCATCTCAAAGCCGATGACCACCTGTATGTACTTGGCGATGTTATCGACGGTTATCCTTACGGTTTGGATATCCTCTATGAACTCAGAGATATGCCGAATGCTACGGTATTACTCGGAAATCACGAAAAGATGTGCTATGATTCGATGGTGTCGGATAACGGTTCGAGGCTCTTATCAAATTGGATAAAGAACGGCGGGCAGGTAACAATGAACGCTCTCTTTAGAATGGAAACAACGGAAATAGAAGAAATTATGGATTTCATTCGAAAGATGCCTCTTACCGCAACAGTCACGGTAAATGACCGGGAATACCTGCTCTTGCACAGTTGTCCTCCGCATCTGTATAACGGCAAAACATTAACCAAAGAAAATGTTTGGGACTTTTCGCTATGGACAAGAGTAGAACCGGATGACATATTGCCCGACGGTCGAATCTTCATATTCGGACACACACCAACCGAGTGTTATCAAGACAAAGTGCCTCTCTCAATTTATCACGGGAAAGGAAAAATCGGAATCGACTGCGGAAGCGGAAATCCACATGAAGCATGCAGACTCGCTTGCCTTCGATTAGAGGATATGAAAGAGTATTACTCTGATTATTCTTAATATTAGAGGTGTTTTTATGGGCGTGAATTATTCGAAGCTATGGATATTATTGATACAAAAGAACATAAGCAAGCCACGGTTTAGAGAACTTGTTAAATTGTCCCCGGCAACCTTTACGAAGCTAAATAAAAATCAGACTGTATCGATGGAAATAATGGTGAGGATCTGTCAGGTTCTTCACTGTAACATCGGAGATGTTATGGATATAGAAAAGGTGTAGCAGCGATAAAAATAAGCCAAGGAGATGATTTGATATGGGTACTTCATACACTATATATGCAGAAGTTCGTGTTCGGGATAAATGGTTCAGCATTAACCCATATGTTCGTAAAATTAACGGCGAGGTGAAAATGATACCTCTCGACAGTTGGGGATCGTGTTTCTTTCAAACTTACAACGAGCTTGAAGAACAATGTTACATGCACGGACGACCGGATAATTTGTCGGAAGAAATGAAAAAGTTATTCCCCGAAGCAGATGAAGATACCGTTCCCTGGGGGAAGTCAACATACAAGCAGCATTACGGTCAGTATATGATTGCCGTAAACTTCGGAAAGGCAGTGGCAAGCCGACTGCTTCCGAACAGAGATACCCGCTATCAGGGCTATGTTTATAAGCCGACTATCGCAAGTTGGGAACTCCAAGAGATTGAGGGTATTTACAGTTGGCTGACCAAGGAAGAATTCGAAAAGATACCCGATAAGGATAAGGGAAAATACAGTTGGTACGAATGGAGTGAGTGGGACGATTGGTATGAACACTATGTAACCATCGCAAGAAAAGTGCGGCATCAGCTTCATTATTTTTCCGAATACGCTTTTTGGGGGCAAAATGATTTTAAGTATGACTATGATGAGCGTTACCCCGACGAGAGTGATGTCCGGTTGATAATTTATATGTCATAAACTTGAACTCGTTTTTTTGCTATTGTAGGAATCGCCTTTTTCTGATATAATGGTGACAAAGAGATTTGATGGAAGATTTTTCTCAAGGAAGTTTGGAAATCCTTGCTTCTTTAATAATTAAAGTGGCATCATAATGAATGGAGAAGGAAAATGGATGACTTAAAAGGTTTTATAACATATAATGATGAAAACTATCAATTTTCATATTCCAAAGCAATTCTAAATCTGTATCCCCAAAAACGCACCCCTGTATCTTTGGGAGAATTGTTTTCGCAGTTTGAGCGTGGACAAGAAATTAGAGATATAGAACTCAAAGGCAAAACTTCCCGCGGAAACAATGTCATTTTTGAAGTTTCTGAACAATGCTCTAACGAAGATGGTTTTTTATCATTTAATGTATACTCCATATATGAATTTGAGGCTCAACGCTTTCATCGAGTTAATGATACTGATAAAAAATATACATTTGTTGATAATCAAATTAGAGGCCTGAGATTTTGTGGTATCGATGTTGATTGCTTTTATCCACCAGAAGGGGCATATACGCTTTCCGCCTTAAACGACGATACTCTATGTGCTTTGGTTGGTGTCAAAAAAATCGAGCCTGTTCCATTGGGTAATATTATGTGGGATAATATTAAACTTTCTTTTTCTCTTCAATACTCTGTGACGCAGTCTTTTGCAGCTATGCCGCTTAAGAGCAAAAGTATGCTCATCGTTGAATTTTCACAACCTGTGGAATTAGCACATATCAAGGAAATATATTATGCGCTATGCCAACTATTTCAATATTTAATGAGGCGAAATAATATTGTCTTCGATAGCGTTGAGATATTTGATATTGACGGAAATTCTATGAGAAGAAATTTTGGGGAGTTCTATGATTTAAGAAGAAACGAAATGGCAGAAACACATAAGAAGGCTAAAAAACGTGTTATTTCTTATGATTATATCAAGGAGAAGTTTTCTGAGTTATTAATGCCGTTCCTTGAGGGAAAAATGTATATTGACAATATCCCCGATTGTTTAGATAAAGTTAATCTATATAGACCGGACAGGATGTTGTTCGATTTTGTTGCTTTTGAAAGAGAATATGCAAATTTGTATCCTGAAGACGCAGTTAGGTCAAAAGAATACTGCGATGCTAAAGCCATTGCAGTAGAGGCATTAGATGAGGCAATGAAAGATAAATCCGGCAGGAGGCTAAAGTATTTAAAAGCATTTAAAAAACGAATACTTGCAGATGAAAATAGTTTGTCAGATAGATTACTATATACGATACAAGACTGCAAGGATATTATGCATTCTTTTCTTATGTATGAAATAGGGGCTAATTATAACATCTCGGAAGACGGAATAACACCCCTTGAAAATATAGCAACCAAAATGAATACTCTAAGAAATGATATGGCTCACGGAAATCTTGATATTCATATTGACCGTGAGCACATTATAGGTTTTGCCATAATAGAATATGTATTATATGCAATGAGGTTAAAACATATCGGAATTGAGAATAAAGATATACAGGGTGCAATTGTGCAGCTTATGGGAATTAACATATCATTAGATGCGAAAGAGTGAATTCATTGTCTGAATTTTAACACGCCATATTTCATTAAATACAAAAAACACATGGGCATCATAATGGTTCGCAACAGCCAGAAAAAGGCACTTGCGATTGCAAGTGCCTTTTTCAGTGAAATTCGTTCCTCTGGAACGAGTGAAATATCTTCGATGTGAAATATTTGCTTCGCAAATGTGAAATATGCCTGCGGCATATAAAGGAACGAATTTTATTTCACTTGATGCGCAGCATCAATTTTCACAATTCCGAGCTTGCGCGGAATTATTTCATGTCGAGCAAAGCGAGACATTTCACTTTTTAAAGAGCTAAAACTTGCAGAGCTTACAAATTTAATTCCGCACTTACATGAACGCTCTATTGCAGTGTTCATGTTATTCTTTTAGAAGAGGATTGAATAGAACGGTTTTGCAAAGCAGAAATCCAAGGGTTCGGTGACGGAATGAAGGCTACGAGCAAGGCGAGCGATTTCACTCTTCGCTTCCCACTCTTGGGCGGAGAGATTTATCTGGCTGTTTCTAGGTGCACATTTGTGCATTTTATTCTTCATATTCATCTTATTTCGCATTTTTGTGTACCTCGTCTAAAATTTTTAGAGCCAAAATGGAGCCAAATATACTCTTAAAAATATACGTTATAATAATGAACTCACATATCAAAAATACTTAGCTGAGTTTCTTTTAATGACTCAACTTTTCTAATCGTTATTTTGTCATCTTCTTGAACTTGCCCACATAGAAGAGGTGACGAAGGATCATATTTGGCAGCGTTTGTTTCTACACTTTTTGAACTATAATTTGCATAGCAATATGCACATCCATTTTTGCATGTATTATAAGTACCTATTTCAACGCTTTCAACGCATCCACATTCTTTACGCTGATTTTTGTCTTTGCCAACATTAAGTTTACATCCGATAATTTTTTCAATTAATTCTCTATCTATGCAACAATTATGAATTATACCACATTCATCCAAATCTATTTTTTCTGCACAACTTCCAATCTTAATATTATTATCCGCAGCTATCTTACTTAATTTCTCAGCAAATTCCCGCAGCTCATCATCATTTAATTCATAACTTGACAATCCATCCATATTTTTTTTATTTTTAGGATATATATCAACAAAACTAATCACGCATTTTTCCGTGTATCCACTTAAAGCCTCAGCAATACTTTTAAATGCCTTTAAATGATATTCTTTCGTATATCTATCAGAAAAGAATATAGGATCATATCTCCAAATCACTTTTTGCTTGCCAATTTTTTCAGATAGTTCTTGAAATACTGGAATCATTTTTGTTTTTTTATTTGGCAAATTAACCTCAACATTATTTCCATATCCCGTTAATGTGAATTGAAAATAATAATTATAATCTTTTATCTCGTCTAACCTCTTTATCATTGGCAAAGGGTTCTTTGTCCAAAACACTATGCAATCTACAACATCTGGAGTAATTTTTATTTCACTTATCTGATGAGCATTCATAGGATTACGAACATATAAAAATCCTTCTTTTATTCTATTATAGAACCATTCCGAATAATAATTAGGAATATCTGTTCTTCTACTAACACTTAATATCATTTCATCACTTCTTTCTTTCCTTTTTATGAGCATCTGTGCGCTAGCACAACTTTCAAATGGATTATATATACGCATTTCTAATTTCATCTGAAATCATATTAAAGACGAGCTCACTACTATCATACTGCCCGCCATATTCGTAATGTCTTTCTTTATTTACATTATTAAAATGCATTCTTCTCACTATTTTCGGTGTTTGAATTTTTGACTCTAATAAATCAAAGAATTCTCTTCCTCCGCCCATAGATTTGCTGAGATTAATGTCATTACACAAAATATATATAGGCTCTTGATTATATGAATTCAAAAAAGATGCCAACTTATCAATAAACTGAACTATTTGCTTTTCGTCTGAATGTTTATACATATCCGAAAATACATATTGAAAAATAAGCACATCTGGCACCCACTTTTTTTGAACAATAATATCCACTAATTGTAATATATCATTTGGATAAAATCTTATTTCGTCGCCAAAATAATCTATAATATCATTCCAAATAGGTTGCCATACCTCTCCTAATGGATCAATTCCTCTATAACAACCCCCGGAGACTTCCAAAATCTCCGGGGGTTAATTTCATTTTTAGCCGTGCTTGCTCGTTTTATTGCGTTTACTCGCTGTATCTGTCTGCGATGCTTCTGCCCATGAGCACGCCCATGACGGACGCCATCATCAGACCTCTTGTCCAGCCGCTCGAGTCGCCGAGGCAGTGAAGTCCCTTGACGTTCGTGTCGAAGTTTTCGTCCATCTTGATGCGGTTGGAGTAGAACTTGAGCTCGGGGGAGTAGAGTAGCGTCTCCTCCGCGGCGAAGCCGGGCACGACGTAGTCCACAGCCTGGATGAAGTTGATTATGTTGAGCATCGCGCGGTAGGGCATGGCGGCGGTTATGTCGCCCGCGACGGCGTCGGGGAGAGTGGGTCTGACATTCGAGCGGTCAAGCTCCTTCTGCCATGTGCGCTTTCCGTCGAGGATATCGCCGTAGCGCTGGACGAGAATATGTCCCGCGCCGAGCATGTTTGTCAGCTCGCCGACCTTCTGTGCGTATTCGATCGGCTGGTTGAACGGCTGATTGAAGTTGTGGGAGCAGAGTATCGCGAGGTTCGTGTTGTTGCTCTTGAGCTCTTTGTATGAGTGTCCGTTGACAACGGCGAGGTCGTTGTCGTAGTTCTCCTGGCTGACAAATCCGCCGGGATTCTGGCAGAATGTGCGGACCTTGTTCTTGAACGGCTTGGGATAGCCTATGAGCTTCGACTCATAGAGAACATCGTTGACCTTCTCCATGACCTCGTTTCTTATCTCAACGCGCACGCCGATGTCGACCGTGCCGGGCTGATGGGAGATATCATGCTGAGCGCAGAGCTTTTCGAGCCAGTCCGCGCCGCGGCGTCCGGTCGCGATGACCGTGTGATCCGCGAAGATCTCTATGTTCTCGTCGCCCTTGCGGACATAGACGCCCTTGCAGCGGTCGCCGTCGAGGATTATATTGTCGCACTCGTAGCCGAAGAGCATGTCAACGCCGTTATCGATGAGATACTGCTCGATGGCATAGTATATATCCTGCGCCTTCTCGGTGCCGAGGTGGCGTATCGGGCAGTCAACGAGGCGAAGACCCGCTTTTATCGCGCGCTTTCTTATCTCCTTGACTTCCTCTTCGCGTCCGACGCCCTCAACATGGGTGTCCGCGCCGAACTCGAGATAGATGCTGTCGGCATATTCAATGGTCTTCTGCGCCACATCGTAGCCGATGAGCTCGGGGAGCTGACCGCCGACCTCGGGGCTCAGGGACAGTTTGCCGTCCGAGAACGCGCCCGCGCCGGAGAATCCGGTCGTTATGTGGCAATAGGGCTTGCAGTTGACGCACTTGTTGGTCTTCGATTTGGGGCAGCGGCGCTTTTCAATCGGCTGACCCTTTTCAACCATCATGATTTTCTTGTTCGCGCCCTTGCGGATAAGCTCAATGGCCGTGAATATTCCGGCAGGGCCCGCGCCGATGATAACTACGTCGTATTTCATTGGTACACCTCGTTCTTTATTCGGGAAGAGTTATCTCTTCGTTTATTCTTTCAACGCCGTCCGTGCCGATCTCGTGAAGAGCCGGCAGGAAGAAGAGTCCGGGCGCTCTGCCGGACGGGAACAGATCGAGCAGCGGAACCATCACGAAAGCGCGCTCGTGTATTCTCGGGTGGGGCAGGGTGAGCAGGAAGCTCTCGCTCTTCATGCCCTCATAAAGCAGCAGGTCGAGGTCGAGCACGCGCGGTCCGTCTTTTATCGTCCTCACGCGTCCGTAAGCTCCCTCGATGCCGAGGCATGCGCCGAGCAGCATCTGCGCGGACAGCTCCGTCTCCACTATTATTGCGGCGTTGTAAAACAGCGGCTGCGCCTCATATCCGACCGGGCGGGTCTCATAGACGTGGGAGCACGCCGTTATTTTCGTCTTTGGCAGGCGGGACAGAGAGCGCACAGCGCCGTTTATGTTCTTCAGTCTGTCCCCCATGTTTGAACCGATCCCTATAACTGCCTGCATACAGTTTGCCATAAAATCTACAGTCCTTTCGCTTGATGTTTCTTGCCCGTTTTATGTTTTTATTTTCTTTCCCTGTAAATGCTGACCGCGGCGAAGCCGAAATCCGCCTTCATCGGCGCGTCCGGCTTTTTGCAGGTCACTCTCACGCCCTCAATGGGCGGAAATTCTTCGAGCAGTGCGTCGGCAACACGCCGCGCGGCACGCTCAATGAGCTTGTCCTTCTGCGAGGAAAACACCCTGCGCGCGCATTTTATCATCTGCGCGTAGCTGACGGTGTCGTTTAAGTCGTCGCTCTCGCCGGCTTTTGAAAGCGGAATATCCGCCTCAATGTCGAGAATGAAGAACTGCCCGTCCTCCTGCTCCTCGGGATTGACCCCGTGATAGGCGAAGAGGCGAAGCGAATCTATAATTATCTTATCCACCGTCTGCCTCCCCGTATATCTTTTTCAGTGCGTCCGCGACGCGCGCCGACTGGACGGCGGAGAACACATCGTGGGCGCGGATAACATCTGCGCCGTTCAATATGCTCACCGTGTGCAGCGCCACCGTTCCCGGGTCGCGCTTTGCGGCGTCTGTCTCGCCCGATGCCGTGCCGATAACGCGCTTTCGCGACGCGGCGGACATCAGCGCGCTGCCGTCGGTCTTTATCTTCCCGATATCCCTTATCAGGCGCAGGTTGTCCTCGTAGCTTTTTGCAAAGCCGATTCCCGGGTCGAAGCAGAGGCTGCTCGCCGGTATCCCGTGCGATTTTGCGACCCTCGCGGCTCTGTCGAAAAAGTCGAGCACATCGTCGGAGACCCCGTTTTCATAGACGGGAACGGCGTCCGCGCCGGCGGGATTGTGCATGATTATCCACCCCGCGCCGAATTCGCTGACGACCTTCGCCATCTCGTCGCTCGCTTCTCCGCTGACATCGTTGATTATCTTCGCGCCGTGCGTGAGAGCCGTGCGCGCGCATTCGGGATAGAATGTGTCAACGCTTATCGGGACGGTTATTCTGCCCTTTAACAAATCGAGCACCGGAATGAGCCTCGCGTTCTCTTCGTCGGCGGAGAGCCTTGTTGAGCCGGGGCGGGTCGACTGCGCGCCGACATCGATGATATCAGCGCCGAGCGCCTGCATCTCGAACGCGTGCTCAAGTGCCTTCTGCGGCTCGTCCCATTTGCCGCCGTCCGAAAAGGAATCGGGAGTTATATTGAGTATCCCGCACACAAGGGTGTGGGAGGAGGTATCAAAAATAAATCTCTCCATAGTATCGCCTTATTTTGTCAGAAGTGATATTGCCTCGGCGCGCGCCCTCGCGTCCGAGCGCATCGTGCCGCGCAGAGCGGAAGTTCTCGTCTGCGCACCCGACGCACGCGCTCCGCGCATCGTCATGCACAGGTGCTCCGCCTCGATAACGACCGCCACGCCGAGCGGGTCGAGCTGTTCGTCAAGGAAGTCCGCAATCTGCGAAGTGAGCCTCTCCTGGAGCTGGGGCCTGCGCGCGAAGCTGTCAACTATCCTCGCGAGCTTCGACAGGCCTATGACTTTGCCGTCGCGCGGGATATATGCTATATGCGCCCTGCCGATGAACGGCAGAAGATGATGCTCGCACATCGAATACATCGGGATATCGCGGACAATGACCATCTCTTCGTTTTTCTCTTCGTTGAAGAGCTTGACATGGCGCTTCGGATCGTCCTCGAGCCCCGAGAAAATCTCTTCATACATTCTGGCTACCCGCGCGGGCGTTTCGACAAGACCCTCTCTGTCCGGATCCTCGCCGACCGCCGCAAGTATCTCGCGTACAGCCGCCTCGATTCTCTTTTTGTCCATCATTTCACCCCGGTTATACGAGAATAAATTCGATGACACAGTGGGTGTCGTCGGCGATATAATTAATCTGCGTTGTTGAAAATCCGCCCTTGCCCGCGTCGGCGATGCTGAGGAGTCTGTAGATCTCCTCTTTTTTCAGCAGTCCATCAATGGCGCGTTGATAAGCGTCTTCGGAAGAGAACCTGACGTCGAGCTTGTCGCCCGATTTATGCCCGCCGAACATATTTGAAAGAGCGGTTTTCGTCTCGGCATTGTAGCCGTCGAACTGCCTGCCGAGTTTGACGAAATAGTTGCTGTCCGTCGCGGTGCAGCAGGCGGACGCATCGGAAAATGTGTGGGTTTTCAGTATCTCTTCGTCCGTAATATTGAAATAGGCATAGCGTTTGTTCTGCGTCACTCCCTCGCCGATGGGATCGTCCCAGGTGAGGTCGAGGTTATAGGGCTTGCCGTCGATAAAGACGACATTCCACATATGTCCCTCGCTCGCGCCGTCCTCGCGCTTCGCCGTGCCGGTGATGACATAGTTTTCTATTCCCGCCCTGTCGAGCAGGAGCTTCGCCGCCTTTGCGTATCCCTCGCATGAGGCGGAGCCGTTGACGAGCACGCCGTAAGCGGAGCTTGCAATGAGCTTGTCGGAGTCGGTATATCTGCACGAGTCTATTATCGCGTCGTGGATAAGCAGTTCCTTGTCAAAATCAGAAGTTTCTTTGACTATCTTTGCGCCGAGTTCATCCGCTTTTGTCTGAAGCTCGGCCTTTTTCTGCTCATACTCGTCTTTGGTCATGGCGTATTCGCAGCTGAACCAGAACTTGCGGTCTCTCGAGACGAGCATACATTCGCGCCCGAGCATTATCAGCTCCGGGTTGTCGTACATAACGGCGAGCCAGACCTTTTCGAGCTCTTCGTTGTTGAGCTCGGGAATTTCAATTTCCTCGGGAAACGACTCAATGTCGCGGAGAATGGCGTTGTATGCGCGTTTCTCGTTCTCGTTAAGCTCGCCGAAGTAGTGCTTGAAGTCGCCGAACGCAGACACTTGTTCGGATGAGGGTATATTGTTCACCTTTTTCACCGAGCATCCGGTGAATATGAGCGTCAGCGCCAGCAGAAGCGCCGCAGGACACAGAAGCTTTCTTGCCAAATGACCGCCCCCTTGTTTTATAAACGGTTATTTTCCGCGCTTGCCGGGTGTAACGGTCAGCTCGCCGGCGGAAGAAACGGATGTATATTTTATATCTCCCGCCGCCATCGCGGAGAGAGTGCGCTCACAGCGCGAGAAATCGACTATTGATATGTCGGTGTCCAAAGAGTCGATTATCTGCGAGAAATAGTTGCGCCCGGAGGCGAGATAGGTCTTGTTGATATACTGCGAGAACAGCACGCAGAGCAGTTCGCCCTGCTTCTGCGCTCCGCCGCCCGACGGGGTCAGGCAGTAGCGGAAATATTTGAGCAGCGTCTCGCCCTTGACGGTCTGGTTGCCGGGCATGAGCGAGAGCGACAGATCCTTTGTCTTATAGCTTATGCGCTCGGGCACGGATATCTGCGCGCCGGAGAGCACGTTGATTGCATTCTTGAACTGATTCGCGGTCGAGACGGCGTATTTGTCCGCGGTGAATCCGCAGAGGGAGTCGACTGCTTTCTTGAGCTCTTTCGAGCCGCCGGTCTTGTAGTGACCCATAAGACTGTCTTTGTTGCCGGAGATATCCACCGAAGTATTCGGATCAAAGGCGCACACGCGCACCTCGCCCGAGTCGAGATCGGCGTTGACCGCGGCGACAAAATACAGCTCATCTTTTTCGTCCGAGACGCAGGCGAACATAAATGCCGCCTTGCCGCCGAGCGGCGCAATAGCCTCGTCGGTGCTCCCGTCGGAGGATTCAACTTCCTTTTCCGGAAACAGGTCGTTCATTGAGAGATGATGCGATTTGAACATATAGGCTACGGAGACGAGGGCGAACGCGAGCAGAAAGCCGACGAATCCGAGCACGAAAAGCCGAAACTGCTTTGTCTTTTTTTCCTGCGTTGTGCGGAACTTCATTCCCTTTCTTTTCGCCATGCTATCACCTCCGATTATTTATAAAGTATTGCCGCCGAATATGCGCCGAGCGGGACATTGAGTCCGTCGGCGGCGCTGCCGAAGAGCGTGGATGCGCCCCGCCAGCGTTCGGGGACAGTGTATTCTATCCCGTGGCAGTTCGCGTTTGCGATTATCAGCGCGCTGCCCGATTCGGAATTACGCTCATATGCGATGCAGCCGAGCGCCGAGGATATGCAGTTGAACTCTCCGTCGATAAACGCGGGACAGAGCTTTCTTATCCTGCCGAGCGTTCTGTAGTGGCCGAGCAGCTCCGCGTTTTCGTTTCCCCAGGGGAAGCAGGCGCGGTTGAACGGATCTTCGCCGCCCGCGAGTCCGACCTCGTCGCCGTAATAGACGCAGGGAACGCCGGGGAGCGTGAACTGCAAAACCGAGGCGAGCTTCAAAAGGCAAACGCCCTTTTGATATTGCTCTTCAGTCAAGATACCCATGTCGCGCCCGTTTTCGGGGCGCTCGATATCGCCGCGGCCGAGCCGCGTTATGGCGCGCACCGTGTCGTGGGTGCCGATATGGTTCATCAGCGTGTCAAGCGACGCGCGGGGATAGTGTTCGACTATGTTTTCAACGCATTCGCGGAGTTCTTCCGCGTTCGCCGTGCGGACAAAATCTATAACAGCATTTGCAAACGGATAGTTCATCACACTGTCCAGCTCGCCGCCCTCGAGATATCTGCGTCGGTGGCCGTAGCTTATCTTGTCGGTCGCGTCCTCCCAGACCTCGCCGTAGATAAACGCGTCTTTTTTCTCTTTTCTGACCGCCTCGTGGAAGCGGTCGAGAAATTCGTCGGGCAGTTCGTCCGCCACGTCGAGCCGCCAGCCCGACGCGCCGAGCCTGAGCCAGTGCCGCGCAACGCCGTTTTCGCCGGTCAGAAACGCCAGCACGCCCGGATCGGTCTCATTTAGCTCCGGCAGGATGTCAACGCCCCACCAGCAGGCGTAATCGTCCGGCCAGCAACGAAAATTATACCACGAACGGTAGGGAGAATTTTTGTCGCAATATGCACCCTTGCCGCCGTAAGACGAAAATTTGTCAAAATATCTGCTGTCGGCGCCCGTGTGGCTGAACACGCCGTCGAGCAGAATTTTTATCCCGTGCTCTTCGGCGCTTTTGCAGAGGGATTTGAAATCCTCCTCTGTGCCGAGCATCGGGTCGATTTTCATGTAGTCGCCCGTGTCGTATCGGTGGTTCGAGCGCGCGGAGAAAATCGGGTTCAAATATATGCAGGTGACGCCGAGGCTCTCGAGATAGCCGAGCTTCTCTTCGATGCCCTTGAGGTCGCCGCCGAAAAAGTCGTATTTTTCAATTTTTCCGTCTGAGTCGGGTTCCCAGTCGGGCGCTTCGCCCCAGCGGGAGTGATATTCCGCCGCGGGCTTGTTCTCGGGCAGGGGAGTTTTGCCGGAGCGGCAGAACCTGTCCGGGAATATCTGATACATTGTGCCGCCGCGAAGCCACAGGGGCGTGTCGCAGTTTTCGCGGCATACGGTCAGCCGCCAGCGCGAGCCCTCGCCGACGACGGCATTTCCATTAGATTCAAGTGATATTTTTTTTGTGCCCCACGGGGTGTCGTATTCAAAAAAGTACCAGACTATCCCCGCGTTTTCGGGTGCGGCGGTCTCGAGCCGCCACCATTCCTCGTTTTCGCCCTGCATTCGCTCCCACGAGAAAGAAAAATATTCTCTCCCGCCGCCGTCCGTCTCAAGAATGAGACGAACCGCGCTGCACTGCTCCGAGCGGGGCAGAACTATCCTGAAAATCATATCCTCACCCGAGCGCACAGCCGCGCCGGGCGAGAGATGATATTTTTTTCTCGAGTTGTAGGGGATAAAATGCATTTAAATCTGCCTTTATTTCGTGAGGATATATGTGCTGTCGGTGTTTGAAGCCGAGCTCTTCATTTCAATGACCTTCTTCGAGGCGGGGAAATTGCGCTGGGCGTCCGCCTTGAGGGAGCTGAGATCGACCACAAAAGCGGAGGCGTTCGCGCTCCAGAGAGAACCGTTGTATATATCGCTGCTGCCGCCCGCAGCCGCTTCGCCCTTCATCGCGCAGATAACGGGAGTGCCGGAGCACGCGGAGACGCAGGAGTTGACGAAATTCACGAGCACGGCGTTTCTCGATACCGAGCCCTCGCCGTCAAATGTCGCAACGTTCGAATTTAAGTCGGGGAACTGCACGCCGTCGAGCAGTATTGCATCAACGCCGAGGTTCTTCACTTCCTTGACGACTTCGAGCAGATAGTTCTGAGCCGTCTGCGAATAGGGGTTGAGCCACGGCTTGCCGCCCTTGGAAGCCTCGTTGTCGAGCCAAATCATCTGAGTTTTGTTGTAGTGAACAGCCATGGTGCGGTCAATGCGCGGCATCTGGGTATCTTTGAAGCAGTATATGCGCGCAACAACTTTTATGCCGGATTGCTGAATTTTCTTGACGCTCTCGGCGGCGTTCGCCTGAGCCTTTGATGACGGAGCTTTGTCTTTTACAGCCGCTATAGACGAGGGGTAGCTGAGATAGCCGGACGCATCTTTGAAGTCGATGACAACGGCGTTCTGACCCGCGCTCTTGAGCGAGGATACGAACTGATCGAGTCCGCTGCCGCCCGCGAGCAGGGAGACATTGCCGACGCGCGCCTTTATTTCAGCTGAAGTCTGCTGATTGTCGGCGGGAGCGGTCGTGTCGTTCTTGTCGCCTTTGTTGTTCTTGTCTTTGTTGCCTTTGTTGTCTTTTTCGGCCTTCTGCGTGGTTTCGACATTCGCGTCGGAGATGCCGAGGAGCGTATCGGTGACGAAAAACGCCGCAGTGAAGACAACTGCCGCGCCGAGAATGCACGCGAGGACTATTCCGACTATCTTATTGCGCCTGCGCTCGGTGTAGCTCTTGCGGCGCTTCGAGCCGCCCGCTGCGTGCTTGCTGAACGCGGTTATGCTCCTGTGAGTGCCGGGAGAAAAATACTTGTCATATTTGCTGCGTTTTGCCATTTTTCATCATCCTCTGTGCCGCGCGGCGGGCATGACATCACCCGTCGGCGTCGGAATTTTTTAATTAATTATGAGAACAGGGAGCTGCCCGAGAAGCCGGAGAACGCGAGCGAGAGCAGCGCGACGTAGACAAACGCCGCCGGAGTGCCGCGGAAGGCTTTGGGCATATCCTGATTCTGCGAGATTATGTGCAGACCCTTGCATATGAGCGTCGCCGCGAGAATGAACGCGAGACCCGCGCCGATGCCGGAGCCGATGCTCTCGGGGAGGGTGTAGGCCGCGCTGCGGTTGAGCAGGGGAGTTGCGAGCACAAGGGTGTTGAGCGCCGCCATGCCGAGCGTGCCGAGGAACTTCTCGGTCGCGCCGAGGGCGAGCTTGAGTATGAGTCCGGTTATCAGGAAAACTACGATAAGCACGCCGCTGAACATTGCAAAATGCAGTGCCGAGGGCAGGGTGCTGAGCACCGGTATCATTTCGAGTGCGCGGCAGGCGAGTGCCGTGACGGTCGAGAAAAATGCGATCATCGCCGAGAACATCCAGAGTCTGCGCGGTTTCTTCGCGAGCATAAGAGCTTCGCTCGCCGCGTATCCGCCGTTGAAGACGAGATTCTGAATGAACACCGTGTAGAGTGCTGTGGAGAGCAAATCAAAAAACCAGGTCATGTTCATTTGTCTCCCTCCTTCTTCTCGTCGGAGTCAAAATCCTTTGCTTCGTCGAACAGGCGGTTGAACACCGAGCCGTAGTCCTTGTCATCTTCGTCTTCGTCGTCTTTGGCAAAGATATCGGAAAGGTCAAATTTGCCCTCGCCGTCGAGCGGCTCGAAGTGTGCCAAGTCGTCCTCTTTGGGGTCTTCGGCTTCAACGGTCTCTTCGACTTCGACAGTCTCTTCCGTTTCAACAGTCTCTTCTGCTTCGGCAGTCTCTTTTTCCTCTTCTGCGGGAGCCAGATTCTCGGGAAGATTCTTCTTGCTGACTATGACGGAAGTTTTCTTTATCTTCATCTCGGTCTCTGCCGAGTGCTCGGGGAAGCGCTTGTTTATCAGCGCCTTGAGCGCGGCGGCGAAGAACGCGAGAACCAAAAATCCGCCGAACGGCATGAGAATCGCCGGGTAGGTCATCGGGACTTTGATATTTGCGCCCCATATGGTGGATGAGCCTATCATTTCGCGCAGCGCGCCGACGGGGATAATAACAGCTGCATAGCCGAGCGCCGTTGCCACGGAGTCAAAGAACGCATGGCGCAGGTCGGTCTTGACCGCGAGCTTCTCGCAGTGCAGGGCGATTATCGAGTTTGCCGCCGTCAGGGCGAGATATATACCCGCGCCGAGGCTGATTTCGGGCATAAAAGCATCAATTGCGTATATGATTCCGGCGATTATCGCCGTGCCGATGAGCAGATATATCGCGACTCTTATCCATCTTGGGACTCTTTTGAGCGCGAGGCAGGCGAATACCTGAGTTATAATGAGCACCGGGAAGAACGCCGCCGCGAGCAGGACTGCCGTCTTGAGCGTCGTCGCGACTGCGACTATCGCACAGAGACCTGCCGCCTGGATGAGCACCGGGTTGTGAATGAACGTGCTGCTGAACAGCGCGTCGGAGAATGAGTATTTTCTGCCTGAACTCATGCCGGCTCACCTCCCTTTAATGCTGCTTTCTGTTTTCTCTTTTCCGCGCTCTTTGCCATCGACTTTTCAATGAACTTGTGGTAGCCGATTTTTCTCAGCGCGCTGTCAACTATCGGCCAGAAAGCGTTGGTGAGCAGGATGCCGAAGCAGGTGCCGTCCTCAAATGTGCCGAAGTAGCGCAGTATCATGCAGATTATTCCGGCGAACGCGCCGTAGATAAATCTTGTCAGCGGGTGCTTCGGGCTCGTGCCGGGATCGGTTACAAAGAATATGCCCGAGAAGAGCAGGCTGCCTGCGCACAGCTCGGTGAGCAGGGATACCGGTCTTGAAAACGATCCGCGCGGGAAAATTACCGCAAGCAGGGAGCAGACGGTTAAAAATCCGAGGACATTGAAGAGTCTCTTCGGTTTTCCTGCGGTGAGCAGAGCGCATGAGCCGAGCAGCGCGACCGCGCAGCAGGTGCCGAGCGGGCCTGATACATTGCCGGATATCATCGACATTATGCCGACGGAGTTCACATGCTGTATTCCGCCCGCGCTCAGCTGAGCGGCGAGTGACGAGCCCGCGTCAAAGACATCGAACGACGCCGAGTCGATGGCGGGATATTTGAAAACCTCGTCCGGGAAGCAGACGGTCAGAAACGCCATGCCTGCCGCAGCGGGCACGAACGGAGCCTTGTGCGCCGGACCGAACGGAATCTTTGCAACGAGAATCGCGAACGCCGCGCCCGCGCCTATCAGCCAAACCGGTGCGGTGGCGGGCAGAAGCATAGCGATGGCGAAGCCCGTAAACACCGCGTGCATATCCGACAGGCAGTGGAGCTTCTTTTTCATTATCAGCAGCGCGACTGCCTCAACGGCGACCGCGCTTATAATTCCCGTAAGTATCGCCCTGAATGCGAGCGCGCCGTAGTAATACCAGCTGACTATAGCGGGTGCGGCGAGCATGAGCAGATAGCTCGTGTAGGGACTTTTAGGCGCTTTTATGCGTTTGAATCTTGCCATAAAACCAACCTTTCCGTTTGCCGGCTTATTGCGCTGGCAAAAATTTTGCATTGCACGCCGCGGGGGCGCGTAATATTATATAAGGCAGAGAACTTTCTGTTTGTTAAGGAGGGGATGCGCTTTGAAGATACAGGCGCCGGCTGAAAACAGGATAACTATAGAGCTTTCGGCGCGAGACATGGATGCGCTCAATATTACATACGAGCAAATGGACTACTCGAATATTGAGACGCGCCGCGTGGTCTGGACTCTGCTCGACAGAGCGGGTCACGAACTCAAGCGCGACATCGACCCGAGCGGGCGGATGATAATCGAAGCGGTGCCCGCAGGCAGGGGAGGATGCGTTTTGAAATTCACCCTCTGTTCGGACGGCAGCCGAGGAGTCCGCCAGCCCCCGTCGATAAAGAAGGGGGAGAACACGGCGGTCTATGAGTTCGGCTCAATCGACGATGTTATGGACGCGGCGCGCGCGCTCGGCAGAAGCCTTGAAAACAGCGGACTGTATGAGTCCGGCGGCGTCTACCGCCTGCTTCTCGGCGAGAGCATTTCCGACGCGCCGGAGCATATTCTCAGCGAGTTCGGCGCGCAGATAAATTCCATTGCCGCCGCTTCGCACACCCGGGAGCACTGGCGGTGCATAGCCGAGGGCAACGCTCTGAAAAAACTTTCCGGCAATTGATTATTGGCAGTTTGCGGCGATATCTTTCATCTCGGCTATCGCCTTTGCGGGGTCGTCCGCGCCGAAAACCGCGCTTCCCGCGACAAAGACGGTCGCGCCGCGGCGGGCGGGCTCTTCAATGGTCTTTGCGGATATGCCGCCGTCGACCTGAATCTCAATATCAATCGAGCGCTTCTCGCACTCCTCGCGCAGCGCGCTTATCTTCGGCATCATGTCCGCCATGAACTTCTGACCGCCGAAGCCTGGCTCAACAGTCATGATGAGCACCATGTCGAGCTTGTCGAGATAGGGAAAAACGCTCTCAACGGGAGTGCCGGGCTTGACGGAGAGTGCCGCCTTGCAGCCCGACGAGCGGATGAGGTCGATAGTCTCGTCGGCCGGGGAATCCGACTCGATGTGGAATGTGATAACATCCGCGCCCGCTTTCACAAAATCGGGGATATACCTGAGCGGCTCGCTTATCATCAGATGAACGTCAAAGACGAGCGAGCTTTTGCTGCGGATACTTTTTATGATCGGCGCGCCGAAGGTTATGTTGGGCACAAAATGCCCGTCCATCACATCGAGATGGAGCCAGTCCGCGCCGGCTTTTTCTATCATTGCGGCCTGCTCTCCCATTTGGGAGAAGTCGCCTGCGAGCATTGAAGGAGCGATCTTAATCATCGTTTTTTCGTCCTTTCGTATTTTCATACATACCTTATACCATTATACCAACTAAATCCCGTTTAGTCAATCGCACGGGGCGTCTTTGGAAGTCTTTACAAACAGTTAAAATTATGGTATTCTTTGACGGAGAAAATAAATCCGGGATGTGTGCAGAGCTTCCCGAACAAGGAGAAAATGAAAATGAATGTTTATGATTTTGACAACACCATCTATGACGGCGAGAGCTTTATCGACCTGTTTATCTTTCTTTTCAAGAAAGACCCATCGCTCGTCAAGTACATTCCCGACGTTATCAACGGGCTCTACAAATACACAAAGGGCACGATAAACGCCGAGGAAGCGCTGGAGCAGTATTCCGATGTTGTTACCGATTACTACAACAGCATCGAGGATTTCGACGCGCTCGTCACCGAGTTCTGGGATACGAATATCCACAAGATAAAGCCGTTCTATTTCCGCCAGAGGCAGGACGATGATATAATAATCTCCGCGAGCCCCGAGGTTCTGCTCGACGATGTCATGCACAGGCTCAACATCAAGAATTATATCTGCTCGCGCACTGACGGCAACGCGCACATAACCGACCTCTGCTTCCGCGGCAGAAAGGTCGAGCTGTTCAAGGAGATGTATCCCGATACGATAATCGACAATTTCTATACCGATTCCGTCAACGATACCCCGATGATGGAAATTTCCGAGCACGCGTTCCTCGTCTCCGGCAACAAGATAAAGCAGGTAAAATAAAAAATAAAAACTCAAAGCCTCCGTGTGATATCATGCGGAGGCTTTTGGCTTGCTCAAAGTAATAAGCAAAACGTGTGTGGCATGGTCGGATGTTATCTGCTCCATTACCGCAAACGCACCCCCACCCATCAAAAAAGGAGCGCATATGCGCTCCTTAACTTTGTTGTGCTGTTGTTTATCAGTCGAGGGTCTTGACGAGCTCCTTAAGATAAGCCTTGAAGCTCTCGCCGATTTCGGGATGCTTGAGGGCAACTTCGCAGTTTGCCTTCATGATGCCGAGCTTGTTGCCCATGTCGTAACGGATTCCGTCGAAATCATAAGCAACGAGATCGCCTCTTGCGCCGAGCTCGCTCATGACGTCGGTCAAATAAAGCTCCTCGCCGGGCTTAACAGTAGTCAGTCCCTTTTCGAGCATACCGAACACCTCGGGCGGGAGAACGACTCTGCCGAGAATAGCATAGTTCGACATGACCTGCTCGGGAGTGGGCTTCTCGATGATCTTGTGGCAGCTCATTGCGCGTCCCTCAAGAGGAGTGACGTCGAGCGAGCAGTACATCGAAATGAGCTCGTCGGGAACTTCCTTGACGCCGACAACGCCCTTGCCGTACTTCTCATATGCTCTGCACAGCTGAGCAGTTACCGGATCGTCGCTGACGGTGACATCGTCGCCGTAGAGAACGGCGAACGGCTCATCGCCGACGAAGCTCTTGCCGCAGAGGATAGCATGGCCGAGGCCCTTTGTCTCCTTCTGGCGGATGAAATATATGTTTGCAAGGTTTGCGACTGCCTTGACCTCTTCGTAGATCTTCTCTTTGTTCTTCTTGCCGGCAAGATTTGCCTCAAGCTCGAAAGAATGGTCGAAGTGATCCTCGATAACGCCCTTGCCGCGGTTGGTTATGATGAGTATATCCTCGATGCCCGCCGCAACAGCCTCTTCAACGAGATACTGGATAGCCGGCTTGTCGACTATGTTGAGCATCTCCTTCGGAACTGCCTTGGATGCGGGGAGAACTCTTGTGCCGAGACCTGCCGCAGGAATAATAGCCTTTTTGACTTTCATTTTGCACCAAACCTTTCTTTTATTTTATAAGCATCTCTACTAAATACAACAGCAGATTGTATACTATATAATAACCTATATAGCCCGTAAAAGCAAGTAAAATCGATGTTCCGCCCTTTCTCATCGTCGCCGCCTCAAATGCGCGATCATCGGGGAACTCGGCGCGGAGCTTCTTGACCTTTGCCACTACGTTGCGCTTATAGAGAGGATTCGCGATAAATCCGGCGACAATGTGCAGAACAATCTGTATGCCGAGCATCGGGAGAACCGGGAGCATTGCCGACGCCGCATTCTGGAGCGCCGCAGTTATATCCGCCTGAGACGAGGTGTATATCGCCTCCGAATACGCCTGATATGCGGTTGTGAACGCCTCAACTTTTGAAGTGAACGGCAGAGCCACGGCGAGCATCAGACCCATAAAAATGAGTCCCGCTTTCCATAGCTTGCGGAAGAACAGCCAGTAGGGGCTGAAGAAAAACGCCGCCCAGTTGAAGGTTATTTTCTTTTTGTCGTCCGCCATCGCCTTGAACTTCGGGATATATCTCGCGCTCGCCGACTGAACCGTGCAGGCGATGTCCTTGACCTTCGCGCCGTCTATCTCGCTCTCCGGGTCTATTGTTACGCCGTAGAGGAACGGGTTGCCCGCCTCGCCCGCGTTGAAGAACGGGTTGAACGGCTGAGCGCCGCCCGCAGTCAGGGGCGCGCCGCAGTTTGTGCAGCTGAGCGAATTCGGATTATTTTCCGCGCCGCAAATGGGGCAGACCTGCGTACCCTGCTTATTTTCCGTCTGCTCCTCTGGCTGGGGTTCGGCTCTGTAACCGGAAGCCTCAGGCTGCCAGACATAGCCCTCGGCGTGGCGCGATGCGTTGACACACTCGCCCCTCTCGTCCCAGCACGCGCGGTGCTGAGGTGTGCCACAGACCGGGCAGACGACTATATCGTCATCGTGATCGAAGTTCCTGCCGCAGGCAGGGCATTTCTGACCGTTGAAATCCATATTTTTTCCTTTCACCTTTCCGATGGATACTATTCTCCATCTTCCGTTTCGATTATATCACAAATACCAACGGTTATTGTAGACGAAATTGAGATAAATTTCAATTATTATGTGAACAAACAACGATTTTTAGCCGTTTTTTATTTTAACATCAAAAAGCCTCCCGCATGGGGAGGCTTTGTCTATAATTTATAGTCCGCCGTCTCACTTCACATTTCTCCACAGCGTTCTGTCGAGCGAGCGGTACTGCACCGCCTGGGAGATGTGGTCGGAGTTCACGGTCTCGCTGCCGTCAAGGTCGGCGACGGTGCGCGCGATGCGCAGTATTTTGTCATACGCCCTCGCGGACAGCTCGAGCTTTTCAAACACTCTTTCGAGCAGGATCATGCCCTCGGGAGTTGGGCGGCAGAATTTTTTCGTCTGCGCTGCGTCCATCTTTGCGTTGCACGAAATGCCGCTGCCCTTGAGGCGCTCGGTCTGGATGGCGCGAGCCGCGTTGACGCGCCTTCTGATATCCGCGGAGCACTCCTCCTGCGAGGTGCCGGACAGGCTCGCGAACTCAACGGGCGGCACCTCGATATGAATATCCAGCCTGTCGAGCAGGGGACCCGAAAGGCGCGAAAGATATCGCTGAACCGACTGCTGGGTGCAGGTGCATCGGCGGGTCGGGTGGCCGTAATATCCGCAGGGACACGGATTCATCGCGCAGACTATCATCGCCGAGCACGGATATGACAGCGACGCGGAGACGCGCGAAATTGTTATTTTTGAGTCCTCCATCGGCTGGCGCAGAACCTCCATCGCCTGACGCGAAAACTCCGGCAGCTCGTCTAAAAACAGCACGCCGTTGTGCGCCAATGATATCTCGCCCGGGCGCGGAATAGTGCCGCCGCCCGAAAGTCCTGCGGGCGAAACGGTATGGTGCGGCGAGCGGAACGGGCGCTGGGTCATCAGAGATACGCCCTCGGGCAACGCGCCCGCGACTGAATAGAGCTTGGTCGTTTCAAGGCTCTCTTCAAATGTCATGTCCGGCAAAATAGACGGCAGGCGCTTTGCGAGCATACTTTTGCCCGAGCCGGGCGGGCCGACCATGATTATATTGTGACCGCCTGCGGCGGCTATCTCGAGCGCGCGTTTTACCTCCGCCTGACCTCTGACATCGCGGAAGTCCGGCGCAAATTCGTCCGGCGCGTAGCTGTCTCTGAAATCGTCGAACTTCGCGGGAGCTATTGTCTCCTCGGAGCGCAGGTGCTTTATCAGCTGTTCGACGCTTCGCACGGGTATAACCTCAATTCCCTGAACGACCGAGCTTTCCGCCGCGTTCTCTGTCGGGACAAATACAGTCTTTATTCCATTCTTTGCGGCGGTTATGACCATGGGCAGCGCGCCGTCGACGCGGCGGACGAGCCCGTCGAGTGCGACTTCGCCGATGAACGCCATATTGTCGGAGTCAAAGTTTATCTGCCTGCCGGCTTTGAGCAGAGCCATGAGAATCGGCAGATCATATACTGAGCCCTCCTTGCGCGTGTCTGCAGGAGCCAGGTTCACCGTGATGCGGCTGACGGGGAAGGCAAATCCCGTGTTCTTTATCGCCGAACGGACTCTGTTTTTCGCCTCGCTTATCGCGGCGTCGGGCAGTCCGACTATATCAAATCTCGGCAGCCCCTGTGAGAGATCCGCCTCGACCTGAACCATGTAGCTGTCCATGCCGAAAAGCCCCATGCTGTTTATCCGTGAAAACAAATTCATACCCCCAGTTGCCAAATGAAAAGTCCCCCGAACTGCCTCGGAGGACTCACTTCAGTTTTTGTTAGTCTGCCTCGGCAGTGGTCGTGGTCGAAGGATCGGTCCAGTCCATCTCGTACTTGTCGCCGTAGGTGTACTCGAACGAGCAGGGAAGAGTGCCTATCTCGGCAAGGGTGCCCTCGCCGGTTATCGTGGTCGTGATCTTCTCGGTTCTTATGTACTCGACGGAAGCAACGGTGTTGTCCTTCGTGTTGATGACGCAGATTATCTTGCACTCGGTGTAGGTCAGGGACTCGATATCGGTGAAGCTGAGGTAGCCCTTGAGCTTCTCTCTGAACTCCTTGACTGCCGCCGCTCTGTCTTCTTCGGAGCCGAGGTTGAACGCCTTCTTGACGAGGTCGACGCTGGGCTCTTTGATGACGAGGGTCAGGGTGCGCTGGCTGTTGTCGTCGTTTGCCTCTATCTCCGCGGACTCAACATCAGCTGCGGTGAGGCGGCTCGACCAGCTCTCGCCGGATACGGGGAAGAGTGCGGTCAGATCGTCGCCGTACTTTGTCTCGGCGTTTCTGCTCTCTTCAAAAGCTTTCTTCGTGCCGTCGAAGATGAACTTCTTGAGCGTAGGAACGGACTTTTCGAGCAGGGTGTTGCGCTCGCCGTCCTCTGTGCCGCAGATAACGTTCGAGACGTTCTCCGTGCTCTGGAATTTCTTAACAGCGGGCTTCTTGACCTTGACGGCGTTTATGACGCTGTTGTAGTAGTTGACCATTGCCTCTTTGCCAACGGGCATCTCGGACATCGCGGTGACTGTGGTCTCCTCAGTGTCGGTGGTGCCGGCATCGCAGGCCGCGAACGAGAAGAACATTGCGGCCACAAGCACGAGCGCGCATACGGCATAGATCTTTTTCTTCATGAAGGTTAAATCCCCTTTCGTTTTTAAAGCGGAAGCGCACAAAATCGAATTATGCTGCGCCGCAGTTCCGCTGCTCTTTAGACTGAATTATTATAACATATTAATTTGAATTATTACAGTAAAAATTAACAGTGCCGCCTATTTTTGTTATAATTATTGAAAAACAGGCGGCATATTTGGTTATAATATACAAACAATCAGTTTGAAAGACCCTTTTCGTCGAAGAGGAATGCAGTCTCGAGCGCAACGCCGAGCACGGCTTCAATAGTCTTTATGTCAAGATTATCCGCAGTGTCGAGTCTCGTGTGATAATATCTCGCGGGGGCGGGATCCATTGCGGCTATCGAAACAGCCTTCATGCCCGACTGGGTGACTGCGGCGGCGTCGGTCGCGCCGAAGAAAACGCTCTTATAGGGCATATCGAGTCCGTTCTGCTTTGCAGCCTCTTTGACAAGCGCGCACGCACTCTCGTCGTTCTTGACGGTACCGGTGAGGTCGCGCGAATATATCGCCATGAAATCGTAGTCGCGGATGGTATCGAGACCGATAAACACGGTTTCAACATCGCCGAGCTCGTCCTTGTGCGCCTTGCAGAACGCCTTTGCGCCGCGAAGTCCCGCTTCCTCCGAGCCTGTGAGCACTACCCAGACCTCGGTGTTTTCAAAGCGGATGTCGTGGTGCTGCATATATTTGACGACCGCCATTGAGATAAAGCAGCCGGTCAGGTTGTCGTTCGCGCCCATGACGGGTCTCTTCTTGTTTTCAAAGAAGAGCGCGACGAAGAGGATCGGTATCCAGGCGAGGAAAACATATCTCAGGATGTTGAGCGCGCCGTCTTCAGCTATGGAGAAACCGTGACCTGCGGCGATAGCCCAGATGTTGAACACGAGTCCGAGCAGAATGCCGACGAAGCTCAGACCGATTATCGGAACGAGCAGCTTCGAGCCGCCGTAATAGGTGAATCTCCACTCGTTTGCGCTGTCTGAATGGCCGGAGAAGATTATGCGGCGCTTGACTTCGCCCTTGGGCTTTCTGACGGCAACGACATTATGCGACATCTTTTTGGGGAAGAAGGGGTCGAGCATCTTTTTGTAGAGCAGGAACTCCACGATTGCGAATATCAGCGAGAGTGCGCTGAGAACCAGCGATATGACGCTCATGCCAAAGAAGAAGAGGACTATCGCGGCGATCATCATTATGCCGTCCGTGAGTATCCAGCCGAGGAATGCGCCGGGATGCACGTCAAAGGGCTCGATTTCAACCTTGTCGCACGCGCCGTCGAGCTCGGCCGCCATGAGCTTCTGAGCCTCATGCTCCTGCTCGCTGCCGGCGGGTCTGGGACCGACATCCTTGCAGATCTTTTTGATTCCGCGAACCGAGAAATTCGTCATCTCTCTGAGCGCGGACGGATAGTTTTTGACACTGTCCTGAGCTTTCATGATAAGACTCCTTTCGTCTTTTAAATTCCGCCGCGAGTTTGACACGGCAGGTTTATTGTGATATATTTGTGTCGCAGCCGTAGGGCTGTTGAAACCTTTGTGGGAGATATGGAAAATGAAGAAAAATATACGCTCGATACTTGCGGTTGTCCTCGCGATAATACTCGTTGCGCTCGTCGGCACATACGCTATTCTCAAAGTCCGCTCGAAGGACAGCAAAACGCCGGCTGAAACTTCAAACGAGTCGCAGTCCGAATCGGCGCAGAGCACCGCGCCCGAATCGACCTCGCAGGAGACCGCGGCGCAGACCGAAAAGACAACAACTCAGCAGACCACAAAAGCCTCCACGAGCGGGGTCACGGAATATGCATACGCATACGCGGGATTCTCGCCGAAGGTGACGAAGATAGACGAATCGAAATGGTACCTGACCCTCGTCAACCGCGACTATATTCTGCCCGCAGACTACACGGTCAAGACCGCAAAGACCGTTGTTGACATCTACGGTGGATATGACTACGGGCTGCTTGACTACCGCGTCGCTCCGCACTATATAGAGATGTATAACGCGGCACTCGAAGACGGAATTAAGCTCTCGCCCCTGTCGGGCTACCGCTCGATAGCGCATCAGAAGAGAAACTTCGAGGCGCGCATTAGCCTTTATATGAAGCAGGGCTACAGCAAGAAACAGGCGACGATAATGGCGTCGGAGATAATCCTGCCGCCGCAGACGAGCGAGCACAATGCGGGGCTCTGCATGGACATTCTCTCGATATACGAGAGCTTCGAGAACACGAAAGAATACAGATGGCTCCAGGCGCACGCCGCGGACTACGGCTTCGTGCTCAGATATCCCAAGGACAAACAGAGCATCACGAACATCACCTTTGAGCCGTGGCACTGGCGCTATGTCGGCGTCGAAGCCGCCAAGGAGATGAAAGCGAAGAACCTGTGCCTCGAAGAGTACCTCGGAGTGGCATAAAACAAAATATTATATCAATGAGCTGCCCGGAGAACCCCTCCGAGGCGGCTTTTTGATTTGCTCAAAGTAACAAGTAAAAATATAAGACAGTAGGGGCGGATATCATCCGCCCGCGAAGTTTGCACAATTTTTAAACAGCGCACTTCGTAGGGACAGCCCTTGCGGCTGTCCGCTATCGGCGCAGCTATTGGAACTTGTTCGTCGAGATTTATTGAGTCATCGGCTTTACCCTTACAAAGTGTAAAAAACCGCCACCTACAAATAAAGCCGCAATATGCGGCTTATTTTTCTCCCTTATGGTTCATTCCGCCCTCGACAACGTCTTTGCCCGTGAGCACGACCCAGATGGTGCGGAAAAATATTTTTGTGTCAAACAAGAGCGATCTGCGCTCGATGTATTCGCGGTCATATTCCGCCTTTTCCTCGTCGGAGAGGCAGTCTCTGCCGTTGACCTGCGCCCAGCCGGTCAGCCCCGGGCGGACGGAATATACTCCGTATTCGCGACGAAGCTCGCGGATGTGGCTCTCTTCGGGGATCAGCGGACGCGGACCGATGAAGCTCATGTCGCCCGCAAGAACATTGAACAGCTGCGGCAGTTCGTCGAGGCTTGTCCTGCGCAGGAACTTGCCCGAACGGGTGATAAACTCATCCGACTGTTCAAAATCGGCGGTCGAAAGATTCGGCGCACCGTTTTTCATCGTGCGAAATTTTTTGATTTTGAACAGCTCGTCGCCCTTGCCGACCCTGTTCTGCCTGAATATGACAGGCAGACCGTCATCGCAGATTATTATCAGACTGATAATAAGCATCAGCGGAGACAGAAAAATAATAGCCAGCAGGCTGAGCAAAACGTCCAGAAAACGCTTCATTGAGCAGAACACGCCTTTCATTTATTGCAGATACGGCACAGCGTCAACGGCTGCCCCAAAAAATATAGTCGCTGATAAGCACCGCGCGCACGGGTGCGCCCTCGAGTCCGCCGAGCTTCACAGGCGCGGCGAAGAGATAGTAGTTGCCGGGGGTAACCTCGCTCAGGTCAAGCCCCTCGAGCACGCAGATCCCCGCGCTCAAAAACGCCTTGTGCGGCGCTACCTGGTCGCCCTTTACGCCGACGGAGAGGGAATCCGTGCCTATGAGCTTGAGTCCGATGTCGGCGAGCTCGTCCGCGGCGCTGCTGTGAAAATAAGCCTTGCCGCCGCCCTTTATGAGCAGGCGCTCGCATTTCTGCGGGAATTTTTCATTGATATCCTCGCCCGTTATCGCGCCCTCGGGCACTTCAATGACCGTGCACGGTCCGATAAACGGTTCGAGCGGCACTTCGTCTATGCTCGCGCCGCCGTCGATGAAATGCAGGGGTGCGTCGGCATGAGTGCCGGTGTGTACGCACGAGAAGAGCGTGGACAGATTGCAGCTCGAATTTTCTCCTATCCGGCTGACGAACTCCGCATGCGGCAGAGGGTCGCCCGGATATATTTCGGTTTTGAGCGCGTCGCGCGAAATGTCGATAATGTTCATGTTATCAGTCCTGGTTCTTGAGCGACTCCATCTTGAGATAAGCGTTGATGAAGCCGTCTATGTCGCCGTCCATAACGGCGTTGATGTTGCCGTTTTCAAAGCCGGTGCGGTGATCCTTAGCGAGGGTGTAGGGCATAAAAACATAGGAGCGGATCTGGCTGCCCCAGCCGATCTCTTTCTGGTCGCCCTTGATATCCTCGATTTTGTCGAGATGCTCGCGCTCTTTTATCTCGAGGAGCTTCGATTTGAGCATCCTCATCGCGACCTCGCGGTTCTGATGCTGGCTGCGCTCGATCTGGCAGGAGACGACGATGCCGGTCGGGATATGCGTTATACGCACGGCGGACGAGGTCTTGTTGACCTTCTGACCGCCCGCGCCGCTCGCGCGGTAGGTGTCGACTTTAAGATCGTCGGGATTTATTTCAACTTCGATATTGTCGTCGATTTCGGGCATGACTTCAAGGGAAGCAAAAGATGTGTGTCTGCGTCCCGATGAATCGAACGGGGAGACTCGGACAAGGCGGTGAACGCCCATCTCGCCCTTGAGATAGCCGTATGCATTCTCACCCTCGACGAGCAGAACTGCGGATTTAAGACCTGCCTCGTCGCCGTCAAGAAAGTCGAGCATGCTGACCTTGAAGTTGTGCTTCTCGCCCCAGTGCTGATACATACGAACGAGCATCTGCGTCCAGTCCTGAGCCTCGGTTCCGCCCGCGCCCGCGTGGAAAGTCAGCAGTGCGTTCTTCGCGTCGTATTCGCCGTTTAAGAGCGTGCTGAGAGTCTGCTTCTCGAGCTCGTCCTCAAATTTTGTAACGCCCTCGCGGCACTCGTCGAACATGGAGAGGTCCTCCTCCTCGTCGGCGAGCTCTATAAGTGTCATCGTGTCGTCAAAAGCGGTCTCGAGCGAAGTATAAGCCGCGACCTTATTTTTTAGCTGGCTTATTCTCTGGAGCACCTTCTGCGAATTTTCGATATCGCCCCAAAACTCCTCTGCGGCGGTCTGCTCCTCAAGTTTCGCAATCTCTTCTTTAAGCGCGTCGAGACCGAGAGCCTCGCGCAGCTCGGAGAGCTTCTGTTTATTATCGTTGAGCTCAAGTCTCAACTCTTCAAATTGCAGCATACAAAAACCTCGTTATCAAAAAAGTTAATTTTATACACATAACATTATACAAAAAGCAGCACGCAAAGTAAAGCAAAAATTGATATGACGCGCAAAACAGAATATTTTGCCGCCTGCCAAAAGTATTGACTTGCCGCAAAATTATATTCTATAATATGTTTGCAATAATTTCGAGAAACGGAGAGGGAAAAATGAAAAACAAAACGGCAAAATTTATCGCGCTTTTACTCGCAGTGTTTATTTTTCCACTGAGCTTTTCCGCCTGCAAGAGCGGGAATACGGAGCTCTCCGCAGAGAGCGTCGCCGATATCTGCATAGAGAACAGGCAGGTATGGGAGTTTGGCGAAAATTCCGTCGGAAACTGCGGATATTGCTTTATCGACCTCGATTTTGACGGCATACCGGAGCTCGTGTCGACCTCGACGCAGGGCAGCGGACTTTTCACGACCGACTTTTTCTATAAAATAAATGCTGAAAAAAGCGCCGTTGAATCGCTCCCGCTTTCGGGGAACGGCAATGCGGATTTCAAGCTTAACGCGGCGCAGGACGGCGATTATATGAAGCTCCTGCGGGACGGGGACGGCAATATGTTCTATTTCTTTTGTAGCTATGCCCGCGCGTCCGCCGGAAACTATGCTGTGAGCTACAGCCGCGTGACCGTTTCGGGCGGCAAGGTTCAATCCGAGCTTCTGTTCTCCGAGGATGTTTATACTAACGAAGACTCGCAGTCGGAGCACAAATATTACTCCTACGCCGACGGCAAGCAGACGGAGCTCAGCGAGCAGGAATATAAAAACACTTTTGACTCATTTTTGGCGGATAACACGGATATGCACCTGACCGCAGGTTACATAGACAACAACAAATTTTCCGCCGCCGATTCCGCAAAACAGCGCGAGATGCTCGCCGAGTCTTACCGCGCCTTCGGCTATGGCAAGACCGCAAATTGACAGAATTACCCCTCGACCGGCGGTAAATTGCCCCAAAAACGGCGACTTGACTGACACTCCCGTGACAAATACTGCGGGCGGTGCTATGATATGCAGCGGAGGTGATCGAAATGGTCAACAAATCAACATTCGGTCAGTTTTTGCGTCAAAAGCGAAACGAAAAGGGGATGACCCAAAAGGAGTTCGCAGAAAAACTTTTTCTCAGCGAATCCGCAATATCAAAATGGGAGAAGGGTGTTTCCCAAACAAAAAGATATTAAGAAACAGCCCATGTTTACCTGCTTGCAAACAAAAGAATATTGCTACTAGACTAAGAGATACTACATAAGTGTGTTGGTATCTCTTTTTTGTTGCCGTGAAACAGCAGACTATTTCATTTCTGCTTGATTACCTTAAAACTTATTAGTCTATGGTTTGTCAAGGGCTTGTTGCGTGAGAAATGCTGAATATCACCCTTTACAAAACATAGGCTGATAAGTAACTTTTCAAAAGCAGAAAAGAAATGGCAATGCTTATAACAATATGATATAATGCAGATGAAGACAAAAAAGGAATTTGTCGAGCTGGTTAGTTCGAGATAATTTTGAGTTTGTTAAGATGTGGTGCACTTGATGGAATCACAGGTACGACATCATATTATGGAGGATGAAATAGATGATAGGTTTGATTGTTGCGAGGTCAAAGAATAATGTTATAGGCAAGAATGGTAATATACCATGGAAAATAAAGGGAGAACAAAAGCAATTTAGAGAGTTAACAACGGGTAATGTGGTTATTATGGGGCGAAAGTCTTATGAAGAAATCGGTCATCCGTTGCCTAATAGAATGAATATTGTTGTTTCCACCACAACAGAGTATCAAGGAGATAATTTAGTTTCAGTTAAATCATTAGAAGATGCATTATTATTGGCTAAAGGACGAGATGTATACATATCTGGTGGATATGGACTATTTAAGGAAGCTTTGCAAATAGTAGATAAAATGTATATCACAGAAGTAGATTTAAATATTGAAGATGGAGATACATTCTTTCCAGAATTTGATATCAATGATTTTGAAGTTTTGATAGGGGAAACACTTGGTGAGGAAGTGAAATATACGAGAACATTTTATGTAAGGAAAAAATGAATTGAGTAAATTTTGGATTTAGGGTGTTTTCATAAATATATTGCTTTTTATGCATATATAAATTGTTGTAAGACAAATTCCAGTTTGTATGGGGCGATAAAATCAGAATTTGAGAGAGGATTGAATATGAATAAGGAATGGTCTGAACTTAATAAAACAATGCAGGCACAAATAAAAAAGAAAGATACTTATAAGAGGGGTATTGATACTTTACTTACTTTACGAAGTCAGTTAATACAAACCTTAGTATCTTTCAAAGAAGAATTATGCAGAGAAGATTTTAACTCAATCCCCTTCATAAACGCTGATGGTTATCATAGTAAGACGATTGCTTATTCTATTTGGCATATTTTCCGCATTGAAGATATAGTTGTGCATACAGTGATAAATGAAGATGAACAAGTATTTTTTGCAGGCAATTATCAAGAGCGTATCAATTCACCTATCATTACAACAGGAAATGAACTCATGAAACAGCAGATTGCAGACTTTTCAAAACAGCTTAATCTGGAAGAATTATATTTATATATTTTCGAAGTATGGGAAAGCACTGAGAAAATGCTTGAACGGTTATCTTATGATGAATTGAAAAGAAAAATACCGAAAGAAAGAAAAGGATACTTAGAATCGTTGAATGTAGTAAACGACAATGAAAAAGCAATTTGGCTGATTGATTATTGGTGTAATAAAGATATTTGTGGACTAATTCAAATGCCGTTTTCAAGACATTGGATTATGCACACAGAAGCCTGTTTGCGTATAAAGAACAAGATACATTCATAGGCAAAAATTTCAGTTTGTAGAACTAAGGAAATTGGAATTTAAGGAGGAATAAAGTATGGTTAGTGATTTTATAAGAGCAGCATTTCCATGGATTTTAATGGGTTTATTTGTAGCAATCAGTTGTTCCCTTATGAGTAAAAAAGAGAAATAAATTCCTGTTTGTATTTATAAAAGAGAAAAAATGAGAAAAGTAGTTTTATTTATTGCCATGAGCCTTGACGGATATATTGCGGACGGTAATGGTGGAGTAGCTTGGCTAAATGGTCATGGAAATGACAATGAAAACATCGACACTTATACAGAATTTACCAAAGATATAGATACTGTCTTAATGGGGTGGAATACTTCTCATCAGGTTGTTACTGAACTTTCTCCGCAAGAATGGGTATATAATAAATTTACAACTTATGTATTAACACATAAAGAGTGCAATTCTTCCCAACAAATTCATTTTACAAGTGAAAATCCTGTTTTATTATTGGAACGGCTAAAACAAGAAGCAGGAAAGGATATTTGGATTTGTGGCGGAGCAAATCTTGTTCAGCAGTTGGTAAGCAAAAATATGATTGATAAATATTACATTTCTGTTATTCCTACTCTGTTAGGAAATGGGGTTCGTCTTTTGGGCAACATAGACAGGGAAATAAAGTTAAGGCTTTGTAAAACACAGACTTATAACGGAATAACCGATTTGATTTATATGCGTAGATAACTAGAGAGAAACAGAAAAGCTGTTAAACCGACGGAGCGATCCGACCACGTTGGCGGGAAAATCCTTAAGATTTTTCCGCCATGCTTGCAAGGGGGCGGTTCGCTTCGGCGGTTCGGCGAGCTTGCGAGCCGTTCAAAGCCCCCGTTATCTAACAAGGGGGGCACAAAAAACAAGAAACACTATACACTAACAAGCGGAAAACGCTGTATTTATAAGGCAAAACCCCATTTTTACAGTAGTGATATAAATTGTACCTATATCACTATGAAAATTGAATAGTAAATATGAGAAAGACAGTTGATTTCAAAAAATAAGAAATTGATTGTCGTTTTCTTTTGCAGAAATTTAAGTGCAGGCAATTATGGTAGTTGTCGTAATTGCTGTCAGCTCAGTGTTTATCACTGATGGTGTGAAAGATTTACGGTTGGAGATGTTCAATAAGATTATTGGTGCTTAATTATTTTTATTGTAGTGCTGATATGAGAATGTTATAATTGGGGTATAAAACATACAAATAAATTTGCTGAAAAATGAGGTATCAAAATATGGAAAATGAATTACTGGAAAACTTAGGAAGACTTCACACAACTGAACTTGGCGTTATTAGAATTAAAAAGAACTTATCTTTGAATGTAGAAAATGTAATTGAATGGTGCAAAGAAAAAATTAGCCTTTCTAATGCGGAAATCACAAGAAAAGGAAAAAACTGGTATATAACGATTGATAATTGTATTATAACGGTAAATGCGTACAGTTATACCGTTATCACTGCTCACAAGGTAAAATGATAAATTTTTCTATAAAGGAATTAAACGCATTTGCAGTTATTGGGCAGGAAGTAGAACTGACTAATTATCAAAAAAAGAATATTCAGATTAGTACACAGTTTTGGAGAAAGTTTAACAGTAGTTTGAAAAAAGCGTATCTTTCACAATCAGGAAATTGGGTAAAATATGCTTTTATGGAAAGAAGAAATGGAAAACTTTATTATTTCTGTTCTATTCCCCAAAGAACCATTACCCCAGAGGGCTTTCTGTATAAAGAAATACCGTCTTATAAATATTTGGTTGTGGAGCATATTGGTGCTATGGATAAAATATATGAAACTTATGGCAAGATTTATGAAGAAATTATTCCTAGTACATCGTATATTCCTATAAAAGATATTATCCTACACTTTGAAAAATACGATTATCGTTTTCATTGGAATAGTGATAATTCAGTTATTGAAATTTGGATACCTATTCAAGATTAGAAGCAATTTTATATCCATACACACAAAGCAGTTAGTCTTAGGATTGACTGCTTTTTCTATACAGATTTTTAATGACAGGCAATTATCAATTATGGTAGTTGCCTTTTTTGATTGGAGGAATTGAAGAATGAATGATAAAAACTTTATTGAAGAACTAAGACAAAAGCGTGAGGAATACGGAGTAACACAAACAAGGCTTGCTGTTGCCTGTGGTATCAGCCGTGAATATTACAACCGCATTGAAAAAGGAAAACAGCCATTGAATGACGAATTAAGAGAAATCATAGAAAAACAGATTGAGCGTTTCAATCCGCAAGAACCACTATTCTTATTGATTGATTACTTTCGTGTCCGCTTTCCTACTACGGACGCATTGGCGATTATCCGTGATGTATTACAACTGAAATCTAATTACATGCTTTATGAAGATTATGGAAAATACGGATATGAAAGCAAATATGTACTTGGCGACATCAATATCATGTGTTCCATGCAGGAGCATTTAGGTGTTTTATTGGAACTGAAAGGCAAAGGCTGTCGGCAAATGGAATGTTATCTGCTGGCACAGGAACGCTCATGGTATGACTTCATGCTGGATTGTATGACGGCTGGTGGTGTGATGAAACGGCTTGATTTGGCTATCAATGATAAAGCAGGAATATTGGATATTCCAAAGTTAAAGGAAAAATACAAGGCTGGCGAATGTATGTCCTACTTCCGTATGCAGAAAGATTACAGCGGTACAGAAAAATGCGGTAGCGATTTACCAAAGAATACAGGAGAAACCTTATATCTCGGTTCAACAAGTAGCGAATTATATATGTGTGCTTATCAGAAAAATTATGAGCAGTATGTCAAGAATGGCACAGAAATTGAAGATACGGAGATTAAGAACCGTTTTGAAATACGCATGAAGAACGAACGAGCCTATTATGCGGTTGTAGATTTACTGACCTATCGGGACGCTGAACGCACCGCTTTTTCTATCATCAATCATTATGTCCGCTTTGTTGACAGAGAGGACGACAAGCCAAAAAGTCAATGGATAACAAATGATGATTGGGCATGGTTTGTAGGGGAAAACAGAGAGCCGATACGCTTAACCACAAAGCCAGAGCCTTACACTTTACAAAAAGCGTTGCATTGGCTACAAAGACAAGTCGCACCAACCATAAAAATGGTACAGGCATTAGACAGAGAAAATCGTACAACGATACTGAAAGATATGATTGAGCAGGCAGAACTAAAAGACAAGCATAAACATTTATTACAATTAGAGAAATCAACCATAGAAGAACGTATAGATACCGCTGTTCCACAAGAGAATGACGGTATTTTTTAATGTAATTGAAAAATTTCAGATTTAGTCAGCAAAGAGCTGTTTTCATTCCCTATGTGAAGTGAAAGAAGAAAAATAAATTTTTTATTAAATCTGCAACAAAATGGCTACTTGCGTACAGATATGGTGCGAGAAAAGGAAATCTAAACTTTTTTTGAAAA
>OGYL01000003.1_pt1 | contig 119299 bp, 102 predicted proteins | sample 1576541 | NCBI WGS metagenome assembly OGYL01 (sample SAMEA3541551, study PRJEB24748) | human gut metagenome | biome: human gut; feature: human-associated habitat; material: faeces | place: China | collected 2012 | reverse complement strand
CCACCGATGAAGGGGAGCGCATCCGGCGCAGAAGTACTTCTGGCTGGGTGCTTTCTGTGTCATTTGATATTCCACCTGTTGTTCCTTCATTTGAGACATCTACAACTCCATCGTTATCATCAGGCGTGTGATAAACATCATCATCAGTTGTCTCCTCTGGGAAAGGTGTCACTGTCGGTGTTGCTGTTGGAAGCGGTTTTGGAGTTGATGTTGCAGCCGGTTCCTCTGTTGGTGTTGGGGTTGTTTCCTCTTCTTCCTCTTCTTCTGCATCCGGGTTCTCTTCAGCGTTTTTCTTTGCTTCAGCTTCATTAGCCTCCTGGATTTTCTTCTGAGCTTCATCTGCTTGCGCCTCCTGTTCCATCTGCTCCTGGCGCTGCTGCTCCTGCCGGCGCAGACCGTCGGCGGTCATTCCATACCGTATTGGTGCTTTAGTTAACAGTAGTATCTCAGAACCCCTTGTTACTGTATCAGATGATTCCCAAATCTATGCCTATTTCTCAATGGCAGAAAGCCAAATGCTCGACCTTATCCAACAATATGGATCACTAGAAGAAGCCAAAGAGAAAATGCCGGCAGTTAGTCTGACATTAAGTAATGGCCAAATCTACAACTACGAAGGACGCATTGATGCCATCAGTGGTACAGTAGATGAAGGTACTGGCGTAGTAAGCCTACGTGCCACTTTCCCAAACACAGGTCATTTACTACGTAACGGTGGTAGCGGAACAATCTCTGTCCCCACAGTGCATAAAAATTGTATCGCCATTCCTCAAGCGGCTACCTACGAATTACAGAATCGAGTTTTTGCATGGAAGGTTGTTGATGGAAAAACACAATCAACACCTATTACCATATATAAATATAATGACGGAAAAACCTACATCGTTCTTTCCGGTTTAGCTGAAGGCGATATGATTATTGCCGAAGGAGCTGGTCTGATGCGTGAAGGTACAGCCGTTAATACCGAATCATCAACCGAACCCATAAAATAAGCACGCCCTATGAAAATCAGAACATTTATTGACCGCCCCATCTTGGCGAGTGTCATCTCAGTGCTTATCCTACTATTAGGAATGATCGGTCTTACTCAATTGCCGATCGAACAATTCCCGGAAATCGCTCCTCCGACAGTCAGCGTATCGGCTTCATATACGGGAGCAAATGCAGAAACCGTACAGAAGAGTGTAGTCGTACCATTGGAAGAAGCGTTGAACGGTGTGGAAAACATGATGTATATGACTTCTACTGCTGCAAACAATGGATCGGCACGTATTACGGTTTATTTTCGTCAGGGAACAGATCCGGATATGGCTACTGTCAATGTGCAGAATCGTATTGCCACTGCAGAAGGATTACTTCCTGCCGAAGTAACCAAAAGTGGTATCACGGTACGTAAACGACAGACAAGTAACATCAAGCAATTAGCTGTTTATAGTCCAGATGACTCATTTGACCAGAGTTTCCTGAACAATTATATGAAAATCAATATCGAACCACGGTTGTCTCGTATTGCAGGTGTAGGAGAAGTCAATGTGTACGGCTATGACTACTCTATGCGTATCTGGCTTGATCCAAATAAGATGAAGAAATATTCACTAGTACCCTCTGACATCACAGCCGTTTTGGATGAACAGAACGTAGAAGCAGCTACAGGTACATTAGGTGCTGAATCAGAAAACACGTTCCAATATGTATTGAAATATCGAGGCCGCTATGAAAATGAAGTAGACTACGAGAATCTGGTCATTAAATCACTTCCAAACGGAGAAATTCTCCGTTTGAAAGATGTAGCAACAGTTGAGCTGGGAACACGTGCCTACGACTATATCGGTCAGGTAAACGGTCATCCGGGTTGTAACATCATGATCGCCCAGACATCCGGTTCGAATGCGAATGAAATCATTGAAGAAATAGACCGTACTATTGCGGAAATTTCGAAAACCTTACCTAAAGGTATCAAGATTGCAGACTTGATGAGTACGAAAGACTTCCTCGACGCTTCAATCAAAAGCGTGGTCAAGACATTGATCGAAGCCATCATTTTGGTTGTCCTCGTGGTTTATGTATTCTTACAGAGTTTGCGTTCTACTTTTATTCCGGCCTTATCCATCATTGTATCACTCATCGGTACATTCGCATTCCTATCCTTGGTTGGTTTCAGTCTTAATATGCTAACCTTATTTGCCTTGGTACTTGTTATCGGAACGGTCGTGGATGATGCCATTGTGGTAGTTGAAGCCGTGCAAGCAAAATTTGATGAAGGATATAAATCTTCTTATCTGGCAACGATCGATGCGATGGATGGTATTACCTCGGCTTTGGTAACAACTACATTCGTATTCATGGCCGTATTCATTCCGGTAAGTTTTATCGGTGGAACTACAGGAACATTCTATACCCAATTTGGTCTGACAATGGCAGCTGCTGTAGCTATTTCCTTGCTAAATGCATTGACATTAAGTCCGGCTCTTTGTGCCCTCATCATGACACCTCACCAAACGACCGGAGGAGGAAACAAGATGAGTTTCTCTTCCCGTTTTCATATTGCCTTTGATACGGCATTCCATCGATTGGTTATGAAATACAAAGTAGGTGTTCTGTTCATGCTCAAACGTAAATGGTTAGCAGGAATACTACTCCTTATTGCCTGCGGTGGTTTTGCCGTTCTGATGATGACAACGAAAACAGGACTTGTTCCCAACGAAGATATGGGAACCATCTATGTAGATGTACGAACTTCTCCGGGAAGTAGCCTTCAAGAAACCAGCATTGTCATGGAACAAGTAGATAGCTGTTTGCGTACCATTCCTCAAATCGAACTGTATTCTACGATTACCGGTAACTCCATGCTGAGTGGACAAGGAGCTTGTAACGGTATGTTTACCATTCGCTTGAAAGATTGGAGTGAACGTACTAATAAGGAAGATGCTATTGATGCCGTCATGGATAAAATCAGCCGTAGCACAGCTTTTATTTCAAGTGCTGACATCATGCCTTTTACTCGTCCTATGATTCCTGGTTACGGAGCAAGTAGCGGTTTTGAACTATATGTACAAGACCAAAAAGGTGGTTCTATTGAAGACCTACTGAAATATACCCGTCAAATTATTGATGAACTCAAGAAACGTCCGGAAATTGGACGTGCAACAACATCGTTTGATACCAAATTCCCGCAGTATTTATTGGAAGTAGATGCCGCTCTTTGCAAGCGTAACGGCGTATCTCCTTCAGACGTATTGAGTACGCTTTCGGGATATATTGGTGGTAATTATGCTTCTAACATGAACCGTTTCTCCAAACTCTATCGTGTCATGGTACAAGCTCCACCTGAGTTTCGTCTTAATACTGAATCGCTCAACAATATTTTCGTCCGTAATGATGCCGGTGAAATGACACCTATCAAACAGTACTTAAAGCTGACTCGTATTTACGGTTCTGAAACATTGACACGATTTAACTTGTTCTCGGCTATTCAGGTCAATGGCGCAGCGGCTACCGGTTATAGTTCCGGACAAGCAATCCAAGCCGTGAAAGAAGTAGCAGCACAAGTTTTACCGACCGGATACGGTTATGAATTTGGAGGTATGTCACGTGAAGAATCCAATACAGGAAATACAACTACACTTGTCTTCGTGATTTGCGTAGTATTTATCTACCTGATTCTTTGTGCTCTTTATGAGAGTCTGTTTGTCCCGATGGCCGTCATTCTTTCTGTTCCTTTCGGATTGGCCGGTAGTTTCCTTTTTGCCAAGATGTTCGGATTGGAAAACAACATCTATTTGCAAACTGGTTTGATCATGTTGATCGGATTACTTTCCAAGACGGCTATCCTGCTTACGGAATATGCTTCCGAACGCCGTCATCATGGTATGAGTATCATGCAGGCAGCCATCTCGGCTGCACAGGTTCGCTTACGTCCGATTCTCATGACTTCATTGACCATGATCTTCGGTATGTTGCCTATGATGTTCTCTACCGGTGTAGGTGCCAATGGTAATATATCTATCGGTGTAGGTACAGTTGGCGGTATGCTTATCGGAACAATTGCATTACTGTTCATCGTACCACCTTTATTCATGGTATTCCAGTATCTGCAAGAGAAAATTATGCCAGCACGTCAATTACCACAATCAGAAAAAGAACTAAGAGGAAATGAATAAGAATATGAAAAAGATATTGTTATGTATATGGGGAATCGTAACCCTCAGCGGATGTCATATTTATCGGGCTTACGAACGCCCGGACATAGCTGTTTCCGACAGCCTTTATCGTCAGTCGGCTCCGACAACGGACACGACATCCTTAGCCTCTCTTTCCTGGAAAGAGCTCTTTACCGATCCTCAACTGCAACAGCTCATTGAGATTGGTCTCAATAACAATACGGATTTAAATATCGCTTATCTGAAAGTTAAAGAGGCTGAAGCTTTGCTGATGACTTCTCGTCTGGCTTATCTGCCAGCGATATCACTCACACCACAAGGTTCCATCAGCAGCCAAGATGGAGCCAAAGCCACCAAGACGTATGATCTGGCAGCGGCAGCGGAATGGGAAATTGATATCTTCGGTAAATTACTCAATGCCAAACGAGGTGCTAAAGCGGCTCTTGAACAAAGTGAAGCTTATCGGCAAGCAGTACAAACACAACTGGTAGCTACTATTGCCAATAGTTATTATAGTTTATTGATGTTGGACGAGCAGCTGGATATTACACGCCGGACCGCTGAAACATGGACAGAAAACGTCCGTGCCATGAAAGCATTGAAGCGTGCCGGACAAACGACCGAAATGGCCGTTGCACAAACCGAAGCCAGTAAGTTGTCGGTCGATGCATCTGTACTTTCACTCGAACAACAAATCAATGCCATGGAAAATTCCTTATCGGTTTTGTTGGGCATGAATCCACAAGAAATCGGTCGTTCGACATTGGATGCACAGGTTTTCCCCGACTCTATTTCTACCGGAGTTCCGTTACAACTCTTGAGTCGCCGACCGGATATCCGTCAAAGTGAAGCGGCTTTAGCTGCTGCCTATTATGCCACCAATGAAGCCCGTTCGGCCTTTTATCCCAGTATTACACTGAGCGGTTCGGCCGGATGGACGAATGCCGGAGGCGCAGCTATCTCCAATCCGGGACAATGGTTACTATCGGCGGTTGGTTCGTTGGTTCAACCATTGTTCAACAAGGGACAAAACCTGGCTAATCTGGAAATAGCCAAAGCGCAACAAGAAGAAGCATTGCTTTCTTTCCGCCAAAGTTTATTGGATGCTGGGGCGGAAGTAAATGACGCGTTGGTACAATGGCAAACAGCCCGGAAACGAATTCTGCTGGATAAACAGCAAGTCGTTTCCCTCCAATCTGCCTTGCGTAGTTCTGAATTGCTGATGCAACACAGCTCACAAAATTATCTGGAAGTATTGACAGCCCGTCAGGCTTTACTGCAAGCCGAACTGGATGTTGCTTCCGATCGCTTTGATGAAATCCAGGGAGTCATCAATCTATATCATGCCTTAGGTGGCGGTTATTAAAATACATTCTTCAAGTCCGCTTGAAACAATTGTAATCTTTTAGGACAATCATAGCTTGTCTAAAAAAACTTTCCTACATACAATGTTTCAAGCGGACTCTTCCATTTATTATGTTCTTGCCATTTTATGATGAATCACGTACCTTTGCACAAATAAAAACAAACGGTTTATACGTTTCTATCCTTTTTTACGTTATATATATTTAGAACAACATTCATGTATAATGAAGGATGTACACATGAATGGAACAGACGAACATCATAAAATATGAAAATACGAACAATTATTTCTTTGTTATTCTTCCTCACAGTAACAACTGTATATGCCCAAAAGCGGGTAAAAGTAACTGGTTACGTGCGAGATGCCGATGGCAATCCGCTGGAACTGGTAAATATTCTGGTGAAGAATACGCTTAACGGAACCATGACCAACGAAAAAGGTTTTTACTCGTTGAATGTCACTCCCGGCGATTCGGTCACCTTTATCTATTCTTGCCTGGGTTATAATAAGGCTGAGCGCATTATTCCTTCCCTGCAAGCCGATATGCGCCTGAATGTAAAGATGAATTATACGTCCATCAATTTGGGAGACTTTGCCGTAACGGCTATCCGAAAACAAACCTCCACGATGGAAACCATGCAAGCCGATAAGGTTAAGTTATTACCTGATCCATCGGGTGGAAGTATCGAAAGTCTGGTGGTAACCTTTGCCGGCGTATCTTCCAACAACGAATTAAGTTCCCAGTATTCAGTACGCGGAGGTAGTTACGACGAAAATATCATCTACGTAAATGGGATTGAGGTTTTCCGTCCTTTGCTGATTCGTTCCGGGCAACAGGAAGGATTGAGCTTCGTCAATCCGGATCTGACGCAGGAAGTCAACTTCTCAGCCGGAGGTTTTGAAGCACGTTATGGAGACAAGATGAGCTCTGTCCTCGATATTACCTACAAGAAACCCAAAGAGTTCGAAGGTTCGGCTTCGGCCAGTTTACTGGGTGGCAACGTGTCTGTCGGCAGTTCAATCGGGAATTTTACCCAAGTTACCGGTTTCCGTTATAAAAGCGGTCGTTCTTTGTTAGGAACAATGGATACCGATGCAGAATACGATCCTCGCTTCATGGACTTACAAACTTATATGACTTATGCGTTTTCTCCGAAATGGGAAGCTACTTTCCTAGGAAACTTCGCCACCAACAAATATCGTTTCGTGCCTCATAGCCGGGAAACGACTTTCGGTACAATCGAAAATAGCCAGAAGTTTACCGTCTGGTTTCCGAACAGTAATGAAAACGATAAGTTCCAAACCCTGTTTGGGGCATTGACGCTTGCTTACAAACCCAACGACAATACGACATTAGGTATACAAGCCTCAGCTTTCGACAGTCAGGAAGACGAACGCTATGATATCGCCGGAGAATATTGGCTCAATGATGGAAGTAGCGACGACTCAGCTTTAGATGCCGGAAGTTCTGCTCTTTCCGTTGGACGTTATCAGGAGCATGCCCGCAACCGGCTTCATTCCAACATTATGAATGTAGGGCATTACGGAAGTGCACGCTTATTGAACAACACCATCAAATGGGGAGCTCAGGTACAAATGGAACGAATCAGCGATAAAATAGTAGAATGGGAAAAGCGGGATTCGTCCGGTTATTCATTGCCTCATACCGGAGATGGTGTGAATCTGTTCTCTAATTTATATTCACAAAACAAGCTGGAAAGTACTCGTCTGTCGGCCTACGTACAAGATGCGTTCAAGTTCCGTACCAAACAAGGTCTTTTCAATGTGACCGGTGGTATCCGAGGCAGTTATTGGAGTTATAATAAAGAATTTATCTTCAGTCCGCGTGTCTCTGTCGGATTTATCCCTAATGCCAATCAAGATTTGACGTTCCGCCTGGCAACCGGTCTGTATTATCAGTCACCTTTCTATAAAGAATTAAGACAAGTGGTTACGGATGAAGAAGGAAATGATATTGTTCAACTGAACGATCAGCTTAAATCTCAGCGTTCCATTCACTTTATAGCCGGCGGCGATTATACCTTCCGTGCTGTCGACCGTAACTTTAAGGTAACAGCAGAACTCTATTATAAGAAATTGGATAATCTGATTCCTTATACGGTAGATAATGTCAAAATCAGGTATTATGGTGAGAACTGTGCCAAAGGATATGCAGCCGGACTGGATGTCAAATTCTTCGGTGAATTTGTTCCTGGTACCGACTCCTGGATCAGTTTCTCTTTGATGAAGTCCGAACAAACAATCCGGGAAACTACGAAAGCTCCACTTCCCAATAGTCCCGGTTATAATATCGGATTGTTCTTCCAGGATTACTTCCCCGGTTATAAACGTGTCCAGCTAAACTTGAAAGGCGTATTGTCAGGAGGACTTCCTGTTACGATTCCAAACAAAGGATATGAAGACGGCTACTTCCGTACACCAGCCTATAAACGTGTGGATATGGGTATTTCTTATCAATTAATAGAAGAAGACGATCTAATCCGTAACCGTGGATTCTTCCGTTACCTGAAGAATGCCTGGCTAGGATTAGATGTATTCAACCTATTTGATATGAAGAATGTCAACTCCTATTACTGGATTACGCGCTCAGACAATAATCAGTTTGCCGTTCCTAATTACCTGACCGGCCGACAGATCAATGTCCGACTATTGATTGATTTCTAATCAAAAGACCATTTAATAGCTAAAGTAGGTATGGCATAAAAGCCGTTTCTGAAACTGAAGTTATGGCTTAACTCAACTTCCGTACCTACACTGAGCTTGAACTTGTCGTCTATCTTCTCAAATCGGTTCAGATTCAACCAGAATTGTGGTTCTGTCAGGAAGATAAAGTTTCCATGCGGATTCTTTTCACGCCACCAATCCGCAAAACCGCTGAAGGTACAAAGACCGTTCTTGGCAAAATGTACATACCAAGTTCCTGTCAATTGGAAGTTATTGGGCTTTTCAGATTTTTGGATGTATTTATACATACCAGTCAAAGTAAAGCCTTTCGTAAAATCTTTCGTATTGAACGTATAGGTCAAACCACCCAGATAAGCATTATTGAACGACGACCGGTTACTTAGTCCTCCATTGTATTCTACATGCACCGAAAAAGGAGCTTTCCAGAAACTCAGCTCACGGGCTATTTCCCAATAAGCAGAAGCAATTCCTTTGGAAGTATAATCCATATCCACAAAGAAATAAGTACTACCCCATTTATCCGGCTTGAACATTTCAACCGTACTGGTCAATACCGGACGACCGTCTAAATCTTTATCATACAAAGCTCCTCCAAAATCATAATGCAATTGTACATTCTGACTTTTACCGGCCCAAACAGCCAACGATAACAAGGCTAATAAAAATAATTTCCGCATACTCTGTTTACTATCTTTACGTTAAGAAAGCGCAAAAATAGTAAATCTTTTCCATATACCTATATAAAATCAGATTCACACATAAAAAGAGGCTGAAGTTTCAACCTCAGCCTCTTCATTATGGGTACACATGTCGCCTGGAATATCTCCATATCTGATGATTTATAGCAAGTTTAAAAATAGGCAGAAAAATAAGCGACAGATAATCCCGGCATCCCGACGGAATAGCAACAATTGTACTTTATCTAAAGGGTTAGTGTGTCTGTTTTTTCCCTCCCCAAAATCTGACAGCGCCCATAAATACCGCCAAAACGGCCATCACTGTCATCAATATCGCTTTTGTGGATGCTGATTCAAACGTTGTTGTTCCGATCAATACCAAAACAATACATGCAACCATCATCACTGCATCTGCTAAATCTTTACTTATTTTCATGATAAATTCCTCCTTTGTTTTTTAATTTAACCATCATTTATTCACTACATCTGCTTCTTCAGATGTACTTAATGCTTTCATAATTCCATACAGACCGTATGCCAAAGATGCCAATACTACTACCAGTTTCAGGTAATCATTTGAAATAATAGAACTACAAGCCAATACACAGCCTACCAGGATTAATACGATAGAAACCCAAAGATTGAATTTATTTGATTTTTTAGCCATAATAATTTTCTTTTTTTGTGATGTGAATAATAAGCTGGTCACGACGAATCCTCCGCGACCGGATAATAATAAATAAAGGATTAAAGAAAACACATAAGGGAAGACACACCTGCAAACGAACTGTAATAAACAGTCCATATCCAGATAATACCTACGCAACAGCCAGGCATAACTTCTCCTTACATCACAAAAAAAGACTAAATCAGTAACTTCCGTAACGCAAAGACATGATAACCGTTACGGGTAAGTAAAGCGGAATAATTTATATGATGAGTAATGGAATTATATTCCAATAGCTTGGAAATCAAATCATGTCCTTTTAACCGCAAATACTGGGTCGTTTTTTCGACCTGGTTTTGCGTGCGCAAATTAAAATTATAAGTAATGGTTTGGATAACCCGGCGCGGAGAAAGCAAATTGCTATTCTTCATATCGCTGGTCAAGACAGCCAGACAAGTCTGCATATCCTTCGTTTCCGAATCTTCCATGACAGCTTCTTTTGTCAGAGCAGACAATACATAGAATGGCTGTGCTTTCTCACTCTGATTGAAGAAAAGCACAGTTCCCAATACAAATCCGATGACTAATAGAAACTGTTTCATGCCGCAAATATAGAATGTTTTTTCGGAATAGAAAAAAAGTGTATTGGTAAAATAGTTTTAATTTTGCGTCCAAAATAAATGTTATGAATAATTTATCATCTCCAAGTAAAGGAAAAGCCTGGCTGGAAGCTGCCCGCCCACGTACACTTCCGGCATCTTTAAGTCCGGTACTGGTCGGAGCAGCGTTGGCTTTTCGTGACGGTTATTTTCAATGGGTTCCTACCCTGCTTTGTGTTTTAGTAGCCTTGTTGGCACAGATTGCCAGCAATTTTGCCAATGATTATTTCGATTTCAAGAAAGGTGCGGATGGGGCCGACCGGCTCGGTCCGGAAAGAGCCGTTGCCCAAGGTTGGATCCAGCCCCAAAGTATGCTAAAAGGCACTTTCATCACCTTGGGATTGGCTTGCTTTTGCGGATGTATGCTTCTGTTCTTTGCCGGCTGGGAACTGATTCCTGTAGGAATTGCCATCGCCTTGTGCGTACTTGCCTATTCAGCGGGCCCGTTTCCGTTGGCCTACAATGGATTGGGTGATGTTTGTGTCTTATTATTCTATGGTATTATTCCCGTCTGCTTTACTTACTACGTACAGGCGTTGAGTTTCTCTTTGCTGTCTTTGCTATTATCCATTGCCGTCGGTTTGTTATCGGTCAATATCCTGGTCATCAACAATTATCGGGACTATGTACAAGACAAAGCAGCACGGAAACGTACAACCATCGTCCTTTTCGGGCGTCGTTTCGGGCGGATTCTTTATCTGCTGAACGGAATCATTGCCCTGTTGCTTGTCTTTCCTTTTCTGATGCAAGCCAGTACCTGGATGTTGGCCGCCTTCGGACTATTTTTTGTCCTGTTTATGGCTACATGGCAGGAAATGAGACATAAGAACGGAAAAGAGCTGAACCAGACATTAGCCCATACAGCCCGCAATGTGTTGCTCTTCTCCATCTTGCTGTCTGTCTTTCTGATTTTATACTAAAAATAAAAGGCATACGATACGTTCTATATGATCAGAACGTATAAAAATAGTGAACATTCAATTTTTTGACAACTGTGCTAAAGCTTTTCCATATATGTGATAAAGCTTTTTGACAGATATGGAAAAGCTTTTCGACAGCTGTCAAAAAATTAAAATCCTACGAGATTCGGAGTTGTTTCCAGGCAAGAAGAGACATCGATACCCGCTTTTCCGAAGAAACAACTGCTAAACTCTCAAGATTTTCTCCATAGCTTTCCCCTTGGCAAGTTCGTCAATCAATTTATCCAGATAACGGATTTCCTGCATCAAAGGCTCTTGTATTTCTTCTACTTTTATACCACAAACCGTACCTTTTATCTTCTTCCGATTCGGATTCAAGGCAGGAGCTTTTCGGAAAAAATCGCCGTATGAAGTCGGTTGTTCCAACAGCTCCACCAACTGTTCTTGCGTATAACCCGTCAGCCAACGGATAATCTCGTCCACTTCTGCCTGTGTCCGGCCTTTTCGCAAAGCCTTGTTTACCAACAAAGGATAAACTTTTGCCAAAGGCATCTGATAAACCTTTTCATTGTCCATTTTATTGAGTATTAAACTTTATTATCCTGCAATTTCATCTTTAAAATCGGGAAAGGATTTCCTTGTTCATCCGTCTCTGTTCGCGCAAAGGTACGGAAACCGATATGCCGATAGAAGCCTTCGGCCCGCGGATTCTGTTCATTCACATCCACATAATGAACATGATATTTCTCTATTGCCATCTCCACAAGTTGCCTACCCAATCCATTGCCAAAATAATCGGGAGCAACAAACAACATTTCTATTTTCAAATCTAACAGTCCTAAGAAACCAACCGGCCGGTTCCCTAAAAACATCACCAAAAGCGTTTCAATCCCCCGGACAGCTTCTTCAACAAACGGAGTAAGATGCAAGATATCCTTTTCAGTCAGGAAATGATGGGTAGCACGAACCGATGCTTCCCAAAGTTTTACCAGCTCTTCTACCAACGAAACAGTCCGATCTGCAGGAGCAACCAAACAAACTTTAGGCAAATCTTTCCGGAAATAAATCATATCCGTCAAGACTTTCCCATTTTCTACAATCGGATGATCATAATTCTCCGTAAAGAAACCGGGAAGCGTATGCGAATAAGTAAAACCACAACTCTGATAAAAAGAAACCGTTTGTCGGCTATCGCCCGTACCTACCAATAGGGTATGTCCTGTTTGCTGATAATGGCGGCAAAGGAAATTAACCATTTGTCTTCCGAATCCCTTCCGTTGGTAAGCAGGATCAACCGCCAGATTCTTCAATTCATAGACACCTTCTTCCTCTTCCGTTACCACAGCCACGGCAATCCATGTTCCTTCATCCACATACATCACGAACAAATCGCCCCGATCCAAATAACGGTCGATCATCGATTCCTGTTCGTCTGCCAAAAGAAGCAAAGAAAGGAATTGCTTTTTATTCGTTGAAACTTGTTTTATTTGCCAGTCCATTCGTCTTTCAAACATTCAAAATAATGTAAGTCCATAAAGCCTCCGTTCTTGAAACACGCTTGGCGAAAAACTGCAACTTGTCGGAATCCTACTTTTTCAAGGACACGCATGGAAGCCATATTACCTTCGTACACGTGCGCAAACCAACGCTTTACATCCGAATTTTCCCCATACAAATACATCGCTTCCCGCAAAGCCTCGCCCATAATTCCCTGATTCCAGTAGGGTTCTGCCAACCAATACCCAACTTCGGCATTGAAACGTTCCACATCAGTTCCTCGCATAAAACTGATATTCCCGGCCGCTTCGCCACCGATCTCAATACAGAACACATTCCATTCCTGCTGGGCTACCGCATAATCAATAAAGGCGTGTGCGTCATCTTCCGTATAAGGAAAAGGAAGACGATCCCGGCAATTGTCCCAGATCTTTTTGTTGTTCAAAAACCGGGCCAACGAGGTTGCATCCGATTTCTGCCAAGGGCGAAGCCGAAAAGAAGTCCGCTTCATCGGCACACTGATCAATCCATGATAATTCTGCGGTCCATCCAAAGGAAGAAACCCCAGGCTTTTATAGAAAGGAACGGCATAGGTTGAAGAGTTCACCGTAATACTTCGATAAGGATGTTCTTGTATCGCAAAGGTAAACAAAGCCCGTCCTATTCCTTTCCGGTGATAATCGGGATGAATGAAAAACATCGACAGATGCTGATCTTTTTCCCGTATCGCCAACATTCCCACCAACGCCCCGGTTTCCTCGAATGCTCCCCAAAAGGTTAGTTCCTGCAAACGTCCTTCATCATGAATGAAACTCTTAAACACGCCTAAGCCTTCTTCATCATAGTCTGCTTTTCCGCAAGTGAGATACACATCCAATGCCAACGAGATTGCCTGTGCTTGTTCAGTTTGATGTAGTTTTCTGATCTCCATATTTAGGGTATTCTCTCTAATCTTTCACTGGTGTATAATCAATTTCCGCCTCTTCGTCGGTCGCTTCCAACTTAAAGATAACCGGACGTAAACCATCGTTACAACTACAGATAGCCACTCCCGGTTTACGAATCCAATCGCCATAATAGAATAACTGATTACCGGCTCCATGAGCCAAAGCGAATACATACTGATAAATAGCCTTCCAGGCTTCATCACAGAATCCTTTCGGTTTGGCATAATCGGCATAAAAGACTTGTCCTTCCTGCAACATCGGACACTTGGTTAATCCTTCGGTACCATATTCCTTAGCCAAATCTTCAATAAGCGTTTTCCTCAACACCGTAATCTTTACTTTCTTCATAACGATTCGTTTTTATTGTTTTTCTCAACTGAGAACTTAATCAACTACAAATAATTAGCTTGTATCTACTATTCTCATCCAACTACATACAAGTTTCAGCGATTAAAGATAGGAAAGTTTTACACGTATCTCTCATAAAATAACTACTTTTGTAAAATCAACCACTAATAAATATACGGAAATGACTTGGAATATGACAAACAGATGGTGGGTTGTGCTTTTGCTGGTTGTATTGGTGGCCTGTAACAAAGACAATGATTTAGAGATACAGGAAGGAAATCAGTATCTGACCCATGTGATTGAAGAAAGGAAAATCGAAAAGACTGAATTAGCCGCCCAAATAACCGATTTTATCTCCGGTCAAGGAATCAATTTGCCCGAAGCCTTGATTCTAGGTTTTCTGCGTGATATCGACGTGGCAGCAATCGAATACAACACGGTCGGAGCAGACGGCTCTACAGTGACGGCCTCAGGTGTGATTGCTATTCCGAGCGGTACTATTTCCTACGATCATATGCTCAGTATACAACATGTAACGTTAGATATCGATCAAGCTCCGTCACGTCAAGACTTCTATTTTGAGATGATTCCGGTAGTAAATGGGCATATCGTCGTTATGGCAGATTACTTGGGATACGGCTCCAGTCAGACCCCCGACCGGCAACATCCTTACTTACATGCCCGACTGACAGGAACAGCATGCGCCGATATGATTGAAGCTGCGCGGGAATATCTGCATGATAAAGGAATCAAAGAAGAAACGGATAGCCTCGAACTGATTGGTTATTCGCAAGGTGGACAAGCAACTATCGCCACCGTTCTTGAACTCGAACGGCGCGGTAAAGGGAAAAGCATCCGAGCAGTCCATGCCGGCGGAGGAGTTTACGACTTGGAAGAGACTTTACAAACTTTTATCTCTTCTACCGATGCACTAGATTCTTACTCGCATACCGGCTATGCACCTTATCTCATTCGTGGAATGGCGTATGGAGAACAACTAGATGTACAAGATGAGAATGTATATGCACCGGAAGTAATCAGCAAAGGATTGAACAAGATGTTCTCCACTCGTCCACTTTCGGAATGGCATCAGGCATTGGGTACCGACATTACCCGTGTAATGCATCCGGACTTCTTCGCACAACCATCATTTAATGGTAATGAAGATGTACTAGCTATTGTAGAAGCGCTTCGAACCAACTCATTGCTGAATGCTTCGCCCCAACCACAAACATACATTCATCTATATCATTCACCAAAAGATGAGCAAGTGCCTTATTCTAATTCAGCAAATGCACACTCCTCTTGGCCTGCCACTAGCTTAACAGACCTTGAAATGTCTAAACATGGTACCTGCGGAGTAGAATTCATCATGCGTTACATGGGATTATGGGAAATCTTCGGACCACTCATTAAGGCTGGGAAGTAAAGCAAACCATCACATATTCTTCGTCCGTCTCGCGCACAGTTTTAAAGCCCAATCGTTCATATAAACGAGCAGCTGGGTTTGCTTTCTGTACCGAAAGAGACACCTTCTTATATCCTTCACTGGACAATAAGCCAAGCATAGCTTGTAACAACGCAGTACCAATTCCTTTTCCCCGATATGCTGCATAGAGTGAAATAGCCAGCGAAGGCGTTTGGTCATCCACATGCCCATAATCGTTCATCAAACGAACCCATACAACACCAAGTAGTCGCCCAAAACTTTCAGCAACGAGCGCATAATCGCCTATACGACTACCAAAATCTTGGATGTATACTTGAAGTTCTGGTAAGTCAACCACATTACGAGGTGGAGCATTCATTCCTTCCGGCACAAAAATTGCTTCGTAAAGAAAATCGCGCAACAAAGATGTTTCGTTTATTTGTAAAGAACGAATGATAAAAGATGACTTCTCTTCCTGAAGTTTAATCTTGGGAACAGATTCATCATAATAAGCATCACGATTCATTGCCTAAAGCTATTAAAGTCCTTTACTCTACAACCCAACGCTCGATATTACGCGTTTCGTTACTGAAATTCACACCAATCTTATAAAGCGTACGTTTATCAGCTACAAAAGGTGTTGCATAATTCTTGGCATTGATTTGCGCCAACGCTTCCTCAGCCGTTCCCTGGAATTTGAATTCCATTACATAAATATAATCGGAAGTCTTCACCACAAGATCAATACGCCCTTGCGAAGTATGATATTCCGCCTCGGTATAAAAGCCTAATAACTTAAAGACAATAAAAAGTACATTCTGATAGTGCAATTCCTGTTCACGGATAAGCTCATAAGGCGTATCTGCCAGAAAACTTTGTAAGCGCAACATAAAGTCGTCAACATGTCCCATACGAACATCCTTCACAAATTGCTTTATTTGAAATGAGGAATCACTCGTATCAATGTTCACATAAGTAGGTAATAAAAAATTGATGAAACCCTGTTCGACTTCTTTATTAGGAAAACCAAGCGTATAAATCCGAAACTCACGATCGTAATCTTTAATTGTCAAGTAACCACTTTGGAACAGTAATGGGATAGGATTCTTCTGTATATTCTCCAAACCTGTCAGATTATCGGCTGAAGCTTCTACGTTTCCATCCAAGTTACTCAAATTATAATGGTTCTGTTGCAAGAGTTTCACTAAAATAGTCGGCGTACCCGTGCTAAACCAATAATTATCCGGAGACATTCGGTAAAATGTATTCAGCAGACTAAAAGGATTGTAGATTCCTTCACCGCCGGGAACAAAATGATATCCGTCAAACTTATTGCGCAAGAGTGTACAAGCTTCCTCAAAACTGATCTTCTGCCGTTGTGCCAACTCTTGAATATCTTCCTCAAAATTGGGTAAAAGTTCGGATTCAGTAATTCCACACATTGTGGCATATTGCGGATCCATCGTTACATCATTCAGGTTATTCAAGTCGCTGAAGATACTAACTCGACTAAAACGTGTCACACCTGTCAGCAGAGCAAAACGAATATAGCCGTCGCACGATTTTAAATTCCCATAGAAGGCCTTCAGAATATTACGGTATTCGTCCTGCAACTCTTCATTACCTAATGCCTGAATAAGAGGTTTGTCGTATTCATCAATAAGAATTGCCACATTCTGCCCAGTCTGTTTGGCTGCGCGACGGATAACACCTCCAAAACGAAGGGATAATGAATTACCTCCTGGATCACGGCCGTACTGTTCTTCCCAACGCGTTAAGTAACCATCCAGAATATCTTCCAAGCTTTTACGAGAGTTATATTCCTGGCTATTCAGATCGATATGCAAAACCGGACGCTCAATCCAGTCTTTTTCCAACTGCTCCATCGCAAGTCCTTCGAAAAGTTCTTGCCGCCCTTTGAAATAAGATTCGAGCGTGGAAATCATCAAACTCTTACCGAAGCGACGAGGACGACCGAAGAAGTAATATTTACCTGTGCGGACTAACCTGTGAAGCTGTTCCGTCTTGTCCACATAAACATATCCGCCCGTGCGGATCTCTTTGAAGTCTTGTATGCCAACTGGATATAATTTTGCCATAATCGTGGATTATTAACTATCTTCCTCTTGCGAAGATAGTATTTTTCAGACAGAAGCGCAAAGGATAAGGCGTTTATTCCTTCCAGTCCTTTAACCTTTCCAGCATCCGTCGTAAATTAGCTTTTCTTCATCCGATATTATCCTTATATTTCTTTTCCCATTCCTCTCTTGTCATTTGCATAAAATGTTCCGTGCGAATATCACCTAACGGAGAAAGCTTTCCTGTTTCTGTATGATGGAAAGAAAAACCGCATTTTTCCATAACGCGACGAGATTTTATGTTCCCATCATAATATCCACACCATACAGTTTGTACACCTAATATGTCAAAACAACGATATAACAAACAGCGGACAGCCTCAGGAATCAAACCTTTCCCCCAATAAGGAACACCTATCCAATAACCTATTTCTGCATCATCATTTCCCATCGTGGCACTATGTACACCTTTACCAAACATGATACCAACACTTCCCACAGGTTCTCCTGTTTCTTTTAGCACCACCGCATAAGTCTCCGGAGCTGAAAGAATTGTACGGATAATCTCACAGCTATTTTCTACTGAGGTATGCGGAGGCCATCCAGCAATTGGTCCTACAGCTGGATCACAAGCATATTTATAAAGAGATGGTGCATCATCTTCACTCCATGGACGAAGAATAAGACGTTCTGTCGTTAAATAGTTTGCATTCATAATTGTTTATCTCCTTTCCTTATTACATACTAGTCTTGGTGCCCCGAATGTAGTTATGACTACCAACAGCCATAAATTACCTGACATCGGGTTATAGGCAGACAATAATTCTCGGAATGAAATACCACCTGTCAATCCAAAAGTGAATTCAAATCCGATTGTTAGTAGCATCCATACGATTCCGATCCGGTAACTTTCTTTCTGGTTGTACCTGACAATACGGGGTAAAAGCAGCCAAGTAATTAATAAGATAAATAAACTAAGCAGTACACCGCTCAAGGCATTCGCTCCTACTTCGCCGAACCATCGGACAAGAACATATTGCCTCAACCCGCCGTTTAAGATAGCGACGGGTATGAAGCATAGCCAAACCAGTAAAGAACGAATCTCGTTCATTTCTTTCCGGTTTACTTCTGTCGGTGACACACGGTACCGGTTGCCTGATAAGTAGGCATCACCAAAACTTCAGCTATTTGCACATGGGCCGGAGCTGAAGCAGCATAATAAACAACATCGGCGATATCGTCGCCTGTCAACGGACGAATACCGTCATATACCGCATCGGCTTTCTGCTTATCGCCTCGGAAACGAATAACAGAGAAGTTCGTTTCTACCATACCCGGTTTGATGTTGGTCACGCGTACTGGTGTATCGACCAAATCAATCCGTAATCCGTCGGATAAGGCTTTCACGGCTGCCTTGGTTGCACAATAGACACTTCCTCCGGCATAGGCCGCATCTCCGGCAATGGAGCCGATATTGATTACATGCCCACAACCTCGTTCTACCATTCCGGGTACAATCATCCGAGTCATGGCCAACAAGGCTTTGATATTGGTATCAATCACGACGTCCCACTCGTCTAAACAACCTTCGTATTCCTTATCCATCCCGATAACCAGTCCGGCATTATTGATCAGCACGTCAATCGCTTTCCATTTTCCTTCAAGCGAATCGACAGCCTGACGCATAGCCTGGCGGTCACGGACGTCGAAAGGCAATGCCAATACATCCACTCCTTGCGTCGTCAGTTCCTGCTTCAAAGCTTCCAACTTTTCTGTATTCCGTCCGTTCAATATCAGGTTACTACCCATCGCCGCAAATTTGCGGGCACAACCTTCACCGATACCACTTGTAGCACCGGTGATGAAAATCACTTTTCCTTTCATATGCTATCTGTTTTATAAATTATCTCCTTAAAGTTTCATATCGTCCGACTGCTTCTCTTCTTTCCGAACACGTTCCGTCTTCAACTTAGCCCCGCAATATTTACAATAAAGAGCTTCCGGTTCATGTCCGTCGCGGTGACAACGTGGGCAACGGCGTTTCTCCAATGCTTTATGTTGTCGGACCATCGTTGCCGAAACAATACCAGTCGGAACAGCAATAATCGTATAACCGATCAGCATGATAACGGCCGAAAAGAAACGTCCCAAAGGCGTTGCCGGCGTAATATCGCCATACCCGACGGTTGTCATCGTGACAATCGCCCAATAAATGCTATTCGGAATATTATTAAACCCGGAATCCGGATTCGTCCCTTCTATCATATACATCACCGTTCCCATCGAAGTTACCAGGATCAAGACAAAGAAAAAGAAGATAAAGATCTTCGGGGCGCTGATCCACAGAGAGCGCAAAAGCAGATTTCCTTCGTTGATAAACTGGAAGAGTTTGAAGATACGGAATATCCGGATCAGACGAAAAGCCCGGATCACTAGCAGGTAATGCGAACCATGCAAAAAGAAACTCAGATATACCGGCAGGGTTGCTAGCAAATCGACAATACCAAAGAAACTGAGAACATACGTACGGGGTTGTTTCAGACAATAAATACGGGCCAGATACTCAATCGTAAAGAATAAGGTCAGCAGATATTCCAGCACGCGCAAGACGATATATGCCGAATGCGGGAATATATGCATGCTTTCCAAAATCACCAACAACACACTCAGGATAATACTTCCGATCAGCACGATATCGAACAGTTTTCCTTTCGGTGTATCCGACTCAAAAACGATGGTGTAAATTTTTTCCTTTAATTCTTCATTATGCAGAAAGTCATGCCAACGCTGATATAATTTCGCAATATAGTTCATCTTTCCTTTTCCGTTTCCATTAGCCGAGGTAAAGGTAGTAATAAAAACGTCCAGAACCTATCAATTATTTGGATAGAAACAAGGAGATTTTCTTTGTTCGCCCTGGGCGAATATATAGTTGCCCACGACGAATATATATTCTCCGACGGCGAATATAAAATCGCCACCGGAGAACAAAGTTTTATTCATTGGATTGAGAAGAAAAGACTGAAAGTTTCGTAAGAATATATCCTCAGGAATTTATTCAACGCTCTTCTCTCTAACAGTAAAAACTCAGGGAAGGATCAGGCATGGCGCGGACGAATCTTCCGGACCACCGTAGATAATGTTTTCTGAATCGTTTTCGAGAGGATAATCAGTGTTACGGCTGTAATAATCAATAGAATACCTAATCCAGACTGCCAAGTAAATTCTTCCTGGAAAACAAAGGCACCGATGCAGACAGCCGTTACCGGTTCCATGGCACCCAGTACCGAAGTCAGCGTTCCACCGATATGATGAACAGCCAAAACCAGCGTAATATTCGAAATTACTGTCGGGACAACAGCCAACAAGAACAGGTTTATCCAGGAAAGAGCATCAGGAACCGGCTGAATCCCTTCGTTAGACATGGCTTTGACAGCGAAAAGCAAGGTACTCACAATAAAGACATAAAAAGCCAGTTTGCGTCCATTCATCGAACGGACACGCGATTTATTCACCACAATGATATAAGAGGCATAAGCCATGGCAGAAAGAATCACAATCAGCATACCCAACGGATCGAGTGTCAGTTCGCTTCCTTTAATCGACAGCTTCGCCACGCCGGCTATTGCCAACAATATGGCCAGCCAAGTAATCCAGGAAGCCTTCTCACGGAAGAAAACAAACATCAACAGGGTAACAAATATCGGATACGTAAAATGAATCGTTGTAGCGACGCCGGCTCCCATGAAATTATATCCCCAGAAAAGAAACATGGCCGAACCCGTATAAAGCAAACCCAATAAAATCAATACCGGAACGTCGCGCATCTGTATCCGGAAAGTCTCCTTTTTCAGCAACATCATCGCGCCCAATGCAGCGGTTGCCAACAGGAAACGATAAAACAAGATGGAATCAAAAATCAATCCTTTCGCCATCAGCGGCAAAGTAAACAACGGGATTAATCCGAATGTAACCGAAGTAGCTATCCCGTACAAAAAACCTTTCAAATTATTCATGACATACACCTTCTATAAAATGAGCGGCAAATTTCTGAAAAATCGCCTTATCTGCCAAAAACAAAAAACAAAAAAACCCGGAAAGACAGGAAATCTTTCCGGGATAAAAACAATTTATATACAATACTTATAACAACATTCCTGCGGCAGTCTCTTCGGCAACCGGATTACCTTTGATAGCAGCCACCAAAGCCAAACCAAACTTAAATACCAGCGACGGCCCTTTACCTGTAATGACATTGCCATCCACTTCAACGTCGGCACCACAAGTTTCAGCACCAATCAGATATTCTTCAAAGCCCGGATAACAAGTAGCCTTACGACCTTTCAACAAACCTAATCCACCCAATACCAACGGAGCAGCACAAATTGCAGCCACAATTCCACCGTCCCGATACTGCTGTAATAAAGCTTCTTTCAAAGGAACACAGGCATTCAAGTTTGTTGCCCCAGGCAGTCCGCCCGGCAATATCAAAGCGGCAGCATTTGCCAGCGGAGCTTCTTCCAGCAGATAATCTGCTTCAATCGTTACTTGATGAGAACCTGTCACAAGCTTACTGCCTGTAATGGATACGGTTGCCGCCTGAATACCAGCACGACGCAATACATCTACCGTTCCAATAGCTTCCGTTTCTTCGAAGCCTGTAGCTAAAAATACAAATGCACTTTTCATCTTGTTGTCTGTTTATTTAAGTTTATACACATAGGTGATTGTACCACTCTGATTGTTTGCACCGCTGATGCTGTTGAAAGTTGCCCGCTTGGCAGCTTCAAGGGCACTTTTTCTCATCGAAGCATTATCAATATTGGTACCTCGACCTATTTCAGCAAATATAACTTTACCTTTCGGATTAACGGTTATATTAATCACAATCTTTCCCTCTTCCTGGATCGTATAAGCCGGACGAGGCAAACCTCCGGCACCAATCGAACGGCCATTCAGGTTGAACGAACCATATCCGCCGATGCCATCATTCTCACCATGATCCGAATTTCCGAACGGACTTCCCTGATTACCTGTACCGGTTTCGGCATCACCCTGGTTATTTCCTTCGGCACTACCGATACCAAACGCACCCGCCACCTTATTACTGATGGCTTCGGCCTTCTTACGCTGCTCTTCAGCAATACGCTTGGCCTCGGCTTCTTTCTGCTTACGGATACGTTCTTTTTCCTCAGCTTCTTTCCGTTTCTTCTCTTCTTCCTCTTTCTTGCGCTTCTCCTCTTCCTTCTTCTTATCATCCAAAGAAACACTCTCTTCCAAATCCTGCGTCAACAAATCTTCCTTGGGCGTTTCCACCTTCGGTGTAGGAGTTGGAGGCGGAGGAGTCGTTGTCTCTTGCGGAAGCTGCTGTCCGGTATATTGCGGTTCGAAAGTTCCGGCAGAAGAATCAACGTTTCCGAAGTTAACCAAAACGCCTCCATCTTCCTCAGGAACGACCGTCTTCAGGACAGTAAACCAGAGAATCAGAAAAATGACCGCATGGAAAGCCAACGATCCGATTGCTCCATATATGTCATCTTTATTAAACATATCTAAATCCGATTATTTCTGCGGTCTGGTAGCAAGTACCATTTTGAATTTATTCTCGTTTGCGATATTCAGAATCTTAACAATCTCTTTATAAGGAACTGTTTCGTCTGCATACAAAGCCACATACATTTCCGGTTCTTTGGCATAACAATCCTGCAGGAAAGGTGTAATCTCTTGGAAAGAGACCTGCACTTCCTTCTGCTTACCGAATGCCACATAATAATTCAAAGAAGCATCGATGGTAACACGAGTCAGCGGTTTAGCCGCCGTTTGCTTTTGAGCTTGCGGCAAAGTTACCTTGATTGCATTCGGAATTACGACCGTCGATGTCACCATAAAGAAGATCAACAGCAAGAAAATCACATCCGTCATAGATGCCATGCTGAAAGCTTCTGATACTTTAGTTCTTCTTTTTAATCCCATAACCAATCAATTTATAGATGGATGAATATACTATTAATTGGCAGGCTCATTTAATAAGTCCATGAATTCCATCGTGCGGGCTTCCATCTTATTGACTACATTGTCAACCTGCGATACCAGATAGTTGTATGCAAACAAAGCAATAATACCCACAACCAATCCACCTACAGTCGTTACCAAAGCTTCATAAATACCACTTGATAATAAAGAGACATCCACATTCGTTCCAGCATTTGCCATATCAAAGAAGGCACGAACCATACCGGTTACTGTTCCTAAGAAGCCTAGCATCGGAGCACCAGCAGCCGTCGTTGCAATCACCGGGAAACCTTTTTCCAACTTGGCAACTTCCAAGTTACCTACATTTTCAATAGCAACCAATACATCATTCATCGGACGTCCCAAACGTGTAATTCCCTTCTCGATCATACGAGCAGAAGGAGTATTTGTCGAACGGCATAAATTCAAAGCCGATTCTACCTTGCCTTCATGTATATAATCCTTGATGCGATTCATAAAGTTCTCATCTTCCTTACCGGCCCGCTTAATAACCATAAAGCGCTGGATAAAAATATAGATAGCCAGCAACGACAATAACAACAACACTACCATAATCCACCCTCCTTTGAAAGCCAGATCAATAATGTTTATCTGTGCTTCCGTTGGAACTGTTGTTTCTGCCACCTGCGTCAAATCAGGCATCTGATCAGCAGCCTGAGCGGCTGACTGCAATAAAAGAAATAGACTCATCGTTTAAATAGGTTTTTATTAATATTTTATTGTTCCAAACAAGCTTTATATTGTTTGATCGTTTCCTCTAATCCTAAGTATAAAGCATCACAAATAAGCGCATGACCAATCGACACTTCATCCAAAAAAGGAATATTCTTGCTGAAGAAAGCCAGATTTTCCAGACTTAAGTCATGTCCGGCATTGACACCTAAGCCTAAATTCTTGGCAAAACGAGCCGCTTCCACAAAAGAAGCAACAGCTGCATCGCGGTCTTTCGGATAAAGAGATGCGTATGGTTCCGTATAAAGCTCGATACGGTCGGTTCCAGTCTTGGCTGCCCACTCTATATTTTCCAACTCCGTTCCAACAAAGATCGAAGTCCGAATGCCATGGCTTGTGAAGCGTTCTACCAAATCCTGCAAGAAAGCATGATTTGTCTTGACATCCCAACCGGCATTTGATGTAATGGCATCAGGAGCATCCGGCACTAAAGTAACTTGCGTTGGTCTTATCTTTAATACCAAATCAATGAACTTATCGCACGGATAACCTTCGATATTAAACTCCGTCCTGATCAACGGCTTTAAGCCGTACACATCACTGTAGCGAATATGACGCTCATCCGGACGAGGATGAACCGTTATACCTTGTGCTCCGAACGCTTCCGCATCCTGAGCAAACTTCAATACATCCGGCATATTGCCACCTCTGGCATTACGGATTGTTGCTACTTTGTTAATGTTTACACTTAAATTTGTCATCGTATATCATTAAATCTTTTTCTTTGATTACTTTTGTACCTAGTAATTTGCAAAATTAGCAGTATTTAGGAAATAAGCAGACAAATGTTGGTGAAAGATTTCATAACAAAGGAAATCCCCGTGTTAAAAAGTTTTGATACGGGTGAGTATGCATTGACGTTGATGGACGACTATAAGCTGAAGCATCTACCCGTTGTATCGGATAATTCATTCTATTACAAAGGAATTATTTCGGAAAAAGAACTGCTTTCGCATACAGATCTATCCACAAATATCGGGAATCTGTATTTGGCGGAAGTACCTTCTGTACGGCTAGAAACACATCTTTTTGAGGTCTTGACACTGATCACCCGCAACAAGCTGAGTATTCTTCCTGTCATATCCGACATGGATGAGTACGAAGGCGTCGTAACCCGCGAACATTTAGTCGATGTCTGTACTGACTTTTTTCAGGCAGACGCACCAGGAAGTACAATCGTTCTGGAAGTTGTTCCTTCTGATTATTCCGTGACAGATATTGCTCGTATCGTAGAATCGAACAATGCGCATATACTTTCCATGCAGACACATCCTGAAGAAAAGAACGGACAACTTTTGATTACCCTAAAACTTGATTCGGAAGATGCCTCTGCCGTTATCCGGAGTTTTGAGCGTTTTAACTATACTGTCCTATGGCACTTTATGGAAAACGGTCTGGTAGATGATATATTTCAACAACGAATGAACGAATTAATACATTACATGAATATATGAAAGTAGGAATTTTTGGCAGTCAATATCAGCAAGAAAAGCAGAGTATCATCCGACGGGTATTCAGTAAACTGACTTCTTTAGAAGCAGAGATTTATGTGGATACACTTTTTCACGACTATCTGCTGGATGCTTTTGGATTTGAGCCACCAATAAACGGCCTCTTAACAGGTGATATCTTCGACCTCGATGTTGCCATCAGCCTCGGAGGAGACGGAACTTTTCTTCGGACAGCAGCCAGAGTCAACCGCCAGAATATTCCTATTCTCGGTATCAATACCGGTCGGTTAGGTTTTCTGGCCGATGTAGGTAGCACAGACGTAGAAGACACTCTCGAAGAGCTTTTCAAGCATTACTATAAAGTAGAAGAACGCATTCTGCTCCGATTGGAAACTGAAAGCCGGGCTTATAAAGGTTATAACTATGCGTTGAATGAAGTGGCCGTATTAAAGCGTGATACTTCTTCCATGATTACCATTCATACTTCCTTGAATGGAGAATATCTGACTTCCTATCAAGCCGACGGACTAGTTATTGCAACACCAACCGGTTCAACGGCTTACTCCATGAGTGTAAACGGCCCGATCATTCTACCGCAGGACAACAGTATTGTATTGAGTCCGGTAGCACCTCATTCACTGAATGTTCGTCCGCTGGTAATTCCTAATGACTTTGAGATTACGTTGGGTGTGGAAAGCCGTAACCGCACGTTCCTTATCTCGCTGGATGGAAGATCAGAAATATTCCCGGCTGGAATCCAGCTTAAGGTCAGTAAAGCGGATTATACAACTAAGGTGATCAAACGATATAACCATACTTTCTACGAGACACTTCGGGAAAAACTGATGTGGGGAGCAGATGTCAGAATGAAATAAATCAGGCGCAGAAGATAAAGCAACCGCAAACGACTTCACAAAGTAGAATCTTGATAGAATTTATCGTTACCTCAGACAAGAGGATATGATTAAAATCCCAAAAGATGTTCTATCAAGATTTTTACTCCTATTCCGATTAGGATAACACCACCTATCAAGTCTAACTTCAAATCCACTTTGTTTCCGACTTTCACACCAAAGCAAACACCAAAAGAAGAAAACAGGAAAGTCACAATTCCAATTGTCCAGGTAATGACAGACAACGATGTTTGCATAATGGCTAATGAAACTCCTACAGCCAATGCATCTATACTAGTGGCAATTCCTAATCCACAAAGAGTCTTCAGACAAAGCGGATTCATCTTTTTATCCTCTTCTTTTTCCTGACGGCTTTCCCAGATCATCCGTCCACCCAAATAAAGTAACAGTCCAAAAGCAATCCAATGATCGATTGTTTCTATCAGTTTCAGAAAACTAAAACCCAATAAATAACCAACCAAAGTAAACATAGCCTGAAAAAAAGCCAAGACAAACGCAATCTTAACAACCCGGCGCACGGAACATTCCTTCATAACGGCTCCACTAGTCACCGATACAGCCAGACTGTCCATCGACAAGCCGACTGCCAACAACAAGATTTCAAGAAAAGACATACAAGATGAATGAGATATATAGCGTATTAAAAACAGGAAAGATTGTGTCCTGTTCCTCCGGACACAATCTTTATTATCTAAGCATTATAATTCTTCTGCAATCTTATAATTATTACGATTAGGAGAACTTCGGGAAATCAATTCTCCGACAAATCCGGATAAAAACATCTGAGTTCCCAAAATCATACCTGTCAGCGCCACATAGAAATAAGGCGAATCCGTTACTAAACGCATTGGCATACCAGCCATCAGAGAAACCATTTTAGCTCCCAATACAATCAGTAAAGAAATGAAACTGACAAAGAACATGACACTTCCCCACAAACCGAAGAAATGCATTGGTTTTTTACCGAACTTAGATGTAAACCAAAGCGTAATCAGATCCAAATAACCATTGACAAAACGATCCAAACCGAATTTGGTTGTTCCATACTTTCGAGCCTGATGATGAACCACCTTCTCTCCTATCTTGGTAAAACCGGCAATCTTAGCCAGATAAGGAATATAGCGGTGCATGTCATTATAAATCTCGATATTCTTCACCACTATTTTCTTATAAGCTTTCAATCCACAATTAAAATCATGCAGATTATGAATACCTGAGATACGGCGGGCCGTCGCATTAAACAACTTGGTTGGTATTGTCTTTGACAGCGGGTCGTACCGTTTCTTCTTCCATCCGGAAACCAAATCATAACCGTCTTCTGTAATCATCCGATACAATTCGGGAATTTCATCCGGACTATCCTGCAAATCGGCATCCATCGTAATCACAACATCACCTTCTGCACGCTGAAATCCACAGTGCAAACCTGGAGACTTTCCATAATTCCTACGGAAACGGATTCCTCTTACAACTGATGATTTCTGTCGAAAACCTTCTATGATTTCCCATGAGTTATCGGTACTACCATCATCTACAAAAATAACTTCATACGAAAAATGGTTTTCTTCCATCACACGCTCAATCCAAGCAAACAGCTCCGGAAGTGATTCAGCTTCATTATATAACGGAATTACGACTGATATATCCATATTATTTTATTTATAACCGATGTTTCTTTTATTCCATATCAGCTCTTTCTCCGGCAAACCAAAGCAGCCACAGGAAGAGACAATATGATACCGTAAAATATATTATTCAAGATACCTTGAAGTGCCATGTGTATCGGCGAGAAATTCATGGACTCAATAGAGGAAATGACCTTACTATCTACCTGCATCTGCTTTAAGGAAGCAATTGTCTGCTCTACTGCCGAAGATAAGAAATCAGGAGGAGCTACAAATCGATAAAACACATAATGCATGATAGATACAAGCATAGCAGCAAACAAATAGATAAGGACACCAAACCGCCATGCCTGACTAAATGAAATAACACCTCCTAAATCTTCCCGGTAACGCTTCGTCAGCAAATAAGCCAAATAAGGAACTACCAGCGACATTCCCCAATAGATAACAACTAAATAAGAGAAGCGCATACTGAACATATAGAATATATATTTCACTATCCAGAATATTCCTAAAGAAAAACCATAGGACATAGCAGCCGACATGAGTCCACTATTTTTATTTTCCATACTTCAAATATATCAATTCTTTGCGCGACAAAAATACGTTTTTTAGACTAATCTACAAAAAGCAATGATATTGTTTTCATTATCCTCAGAATGAAAGAAAGCCTTTTACAGTTTTCTTGCTGTAAAAGGCTTCCCATTTAAGATAATTACTGTGACCTCGGAGGGGATCGAACCCTCGACCCAATGATTAAGAGTCATTTGCTCTACCAGCTGAGCTACGAAGTCAACACTTTATTTACAATCTCCTTCGCGATTGCGGGTGCAAAGATAGGAACATTTTTTGAAATACCAAAAACTTTCCTGCCTTTTTCTACAAATTAATCATCAAACTCATAAACATCTGAAGGAGTCGTTCGCTTCAATGCCACCAACGAAACATCCTTTCCGACACGGATTCCTTCTTCAAAAAGACGGATATCCACTGTCTTATAAGCCAGTTCCGGATGGTTGTTATCCCGACTTAAATGGCAAAGCCAAATATTCTTCAAATCGAGTGTATAATGTGTTGCCAAAAATTCGGCAGCTTCCTGATTACTCAGATGCCCGATTGGTCCGGCTACCCTTTCTTTCAAGAACTGCGGATAATTTCCATACCGAAGCATCTCATCATCATAATTGGCTTCAAGCACCAAATGATTTGCCTTACAGATGTATTCACTGACTTTCTCATTGATATGACCAACATCGGTTGCAATTGTGAAACGATGCTTTCCATACTTTATATAATACCCGACACTGTCGGTACTGTCGTGAGGAACAGGGAATGCTGTTACTTCGAAATCCCGAATAAAGAATGGGACTTCTTTCTCAATGACCCGCTTAGAGGTTGTAAGAGTTTCTTCCACATACCGGCTTTTTGCTATTCCCCGGTGAACACCTTCGGTTGTATATACCGGAATACTCATTTTTTCTCCCAAATAACCTACCGTCTTAATATGGTCTGCATGGTCGTGTGTGACCAAGATAGCCACAATCTGCGATAAATCAATGGAACGATCTTTCAATACCTTTTTGATAGTACGGATACCGATTCCGGCATCTATCAGCAATCCGTACTCCGGCGTCCCCAAATAGTAGCAATTACCACTGCTACCACTAGCCAGGCTAAAAAAAATCAATTTCATATATTGTTCTATTTTTATTCTTCTTCAAGAGCGCACAAACGAATCGGGAATGGTTATTTCACCTATCAGCGAACAATTCATATGCTCTTTTACCTCATTCGGAGTTAATCCGTGCCCGAACAGGAACATCAGTTTGGTCACGGCACTTTCCGTTGTACTGTCGTACCCACTAATAACACCTATCTCGAGTAATTTCTGCCCGGTTTCATACCGATGCATCTCAACACTTCCTGCCCGACATTGCGTAACGTTTACGATAACCACCCCACGTCCAACGGCTTCTTCCAACATTTGCAAGAACCACTTGTCAACGGGCGCATTTCCGCTACCGAATGTTTCCATAACAACACCCTTCAATCCGGGAATGTTCAGAATAGATTCAACTACCGAGGGCGATATTCCCGGGAAAAGCTTCAAGATGGCAATATTCCGATCCAATAAATAATGAGGTTTCAAAGGTCTGCGAGATACCGGATAATAAATCTGAGTCACATCATACTTAATATGAATACCGGCATGTGCCAACGAGGGATAATTATACGAACGGAAGGCATTGAAGTTATCCGCATTGGCCTTACAGGTACGATTACCACGCATCAATTCATTCTCAAAGAATACGCAGACTTCCGGAACTATCGGGAAGCCGTTTTCTTTGGCAGCAGCAATCTCAATGGCGGTAATCAGGTTTTCCTTCCCGTCCGTCCGCAACATACCGATTGGCAACTGAGAACCGGTCAGAATCACCGGCTTAGTCAGATTCTCCAACATAAAGCTCAGGGCTGAAGCCGTATATGACATGGTATCCGTCCCGTGCAGGATCACAAATCCGTCATACTTCTGATACGTATCCGCAATAATCTTTACGATTTTCATCCACGAATCAGGCCCCATGGCTGATGAATCCAATGGCGGATCAAACTGATAGGTATCAACATGGTGTCCCAAGAACTTCAATTCCGGAACATTCTCGGCAAGATGCTGAAAGTCGAATACTTCCAACACTCCGGTTTCCGGGTTTTCAATCATACCGATTGTTCCACCTGTATATATCAATAAGATAGATGCCTGCTGCTTATTATCCGTCATAACCTTTGTTTTTGAATCACAAAGATAACCAAACTAGCGGAAATTTCCTCTATCTTGGGAAAAGAATCTACCCTATTGACTTTCTAATTTGATTCCAACGAGAATCAAAAACGATTCTCGTTTATCTTGAAAACATTCTTCGTTTATCTAAAAAGGACATCCGGACAAAGGGAGAAACCATTATTCCTCCCCTTTCAAAGCCGGCAAACTGATATGATACTTGACAGCTACAACGCGTGCGATAAAAACTGATGCCGCCGATACGAATTGGGTAAGAGGAAGAGGCAGCTCAAAGCAAGTACAGAGATAATAAATCAATCCGCCGAATACACAGGCCAAAGCATAAATATCTTTCCGGAAGATAAGAGGCTCTTCGTTAATCAGAATATCTCGCATCATACCGCCAAATGCTCCGGTAATCGTTCCCATGACAACGGCCACCCACATCGGGAAACCGAAGTCGAGCGTCTTGGCAATACCCACCACTGCAAAAAGCCCCAGTCCGATGGCATCAAATATAAAGAATGTATTATTCAGGCGAACGACATATTTCCGGAATACCAATACAAACAACAGAGCTAAGCCGGAAATAACCAAATAAGATAATTGCAACATCCAGAAAGGTGTAGCATTCAACAACACATCTCGGATGGTTCCACCACCGACGGCTGTTACCACACCCACAACATAAGCCCCGAACCAGTCGAATTTCTTGGCAGATGCCAAACGGATTCCACTGATAGCGAAAGCAAATGTTCCTACATAATCACATAAAGTAATGAAGTCTATCATTTTATTTTTTAGGCGCAAAGATAAGAACTGTTTTCTATCCAAACCAACGTATTGGCTGAAAAAGCCCTTCTGTCTTGCGAAAACAAATACTTTTATAGTGATATTGACCATTGATATAAAAAGATTTTTACAGATATTTGCCGTTCTAATTCAAACTATCGACACATGAAGTTCAAGTATCTACTTATTATATTCTTATCTATCTTTACTTTCAGATACAGTTATAGCCAGGAATACTTGCCTCAGATGGAATCTCGTTATTTCACCAGTGATTCGATCTCGGTATTGAAACCCAAACCTTTTTGGGCTGCCGGCGAAGTTATCGGAACCAATCTGGCTGTATGGGCTTTTGACCGTTATGTAGTAAAAGAAAGCTGGGCTCGCATCAATTGGAACACCATCAAAAGCAATTTCAAGCGCGGACCGGTATGGGACAGCGATAAATTCACCACTAATCTGTTTGCTCATCCGTATCATGGCGGATTATATTTCAACGCAGCACGTAGTAATGGCTTGAACTTTTGGCAATCCATACCTTATTCGGCCGGCGGAAGCCTGATGTGGGAGTTTTTCATGGAAACGGAAGCTCCTTCCATTAATGACATGATGGCTACTACTTTCGGAGGAGTTGCTTTGGGAGAAATCACCTACCGGCTGTCGGACTTATTTATCGATAACCGAGCAACTGGCTGGGAACGTGTCGGACGCGAATTGCTTACCGGTATCATTTCGCCCATGCGGGGAATCAATCGTCTTATCACCGGCGAATCCTGGAAACGGAGAAGTTATAAAGGTCGCAGTTATTCGAATGTTCCCGTCAACTTGATCCTCAGTATGGGTCCGCGGTTTCTGGCAGACGAAGAGAAATCGAGAAAAGGCTCTTCCAGCTTACATTTCGATTTAGCCTTGAATTATGGCAATCCATTTAATGATGAGAATTATACACCCTACGAATGGTTTCGTTTCAAATTGGGTATGGATGTAATTAATCAGCCTCTCATCAACCAGGTAAATGCAATCGGAGCCTTGTGGGGAAAGAATATATGGCAGAAAGACAATCGCTCACTGATGTTCGGGATCTTCCAGCATTTTGACTATTACGATTCTGATATTAACTCGAAAAACAACCAGCTAATTGCTCCTTACCGTATATCCGAAGCGGCCGCAGCCGGTCTAGGTGCTATTTATTATAAGAACCCGAATCCGGGAAACAAGACATTGGTATATGGCGAATTATACACCAACGGAGTTGCTTTGGGAGCTAGTCTCTCGGACTATATGAAGTTGGGCGAACGCGATTATAATCTGGGAAGCGGATATAGCATCAAGGGCGGAGCCGGTTTGATTTATAACAAACAGTTAGCTCTCTTGCTTAACCTGGAAAACTATCATATCTTTACCTGGAAAGGATACGATCCGGACTTAGACTGGAGCACGGTTGATCCGAATGAATTAAGTGTACAAGGCGACAAAAGCAATGCCCGACTGACGGTATTCTCCATTCTTCTGGCCTATCAGTTCAAGAAACAATGGAGCATTGCTCTTTCCAATCGTTTCTTCAACCGGAAAACGGATTACAAATATCACGATACAGTAGATTACGCTACATACGATCTGATGCTAAAAGTGGGGTATCGTTTATAAACGTAACACCATCTATTTTACAATTAATTGTTTATCTTCAGTAAGGCAGAACCTCTTTTAAGTATATGCCAAATTCCCAAAATAACCAGCACAAAACCCATTTTATAATGTAACAAACCTAGTGGTGTATTCATTCCGGATACACCTAATAACATAAAACCTGTAATGGATACTAACAAAAATATAAAGGAAAGAAACAGTGTCACCTTACTCTTCTTTCCGAGCCCATTTTTCAGTACACCTTTATACCAATACCTATGCGATTTGAGATGAAATGAACAGACTATCAATAAAACGAAACTGATAAAAAAATGTCGAACCATCCATGCATGTATCAATTCGGGCTCAGCACTATGTCCTGCACCATGAAACTTCAGTCCTGTATAAACTGTCAAAACAAACAATGGAATCAAAGTCCAATCTATCATTACTATTGATTTTAATTTACCCATGAGACCTTTTACTTTACACGTTCTACAAAAACCTGTTGAGGACACACTTGCATACATTTCTTACATCCAATACAATCCATTCCGTTTTTTACGACAACATGTCTATGCCATAAAAAGCGAACCGAGCCCAACACTTGACGCGAACAAACAGCCAAACATTGCCAACACCCAATACATTTCCGAGTATACAATACTAGATAAGGAGTACAATGTGAACTTACATGAAACCTTTGATGATTATTCATAACTACCCTATTTTTATCGAATTATTTATGTTTTATTATTCTGTTGCAAAAATCGCAGATATATCTCACAAACAACATAGAATAATCAGGGTAATCATTGGATTATTTAAGGTATTTCTTCTTAAATGCCAAAGGTGAAACACCTACTACTTTGGTAAAAAGGCGGGTAAAATAAGCGGCATCGTCAAAGCCTAAATCTAAGGCTATTTCTTGTATATTTTTAGTAGAATAAACCAATAAACGCTTAGCTCGCAAGATAATTTCAGACTGAATGTTCTTGCTTGTACTCTGTCCTGTAACAGCTTTGACTGCTTCATTCAGATATACTGCAGAAAGATTCATCAAGCTAGCATAATAAGATGGACTTTTACCAAAAGACAATTTTTCATTCAACAATTCTTTAAAAGCACAAGTTATTTCCACATAGCGATTATTCACCTCATCAACTGTTCTTTCCTTATGAAGAATAAATGTAATCATCCCTATAAGGGCAGTACACAAGTTTCGAATCATTCCTTTCACTAACGGTTCGTCTGATTTATCAAACCATCCGGATAAAACGGACATCAACTTTTGCAAGTCCAATCGCATAGATTTTTCTATCCGCAAAGGAACTTGCCGTGAATAGGCATATTCATCTAAAATACGCTTATCTATATTTCCTACAAAAGCCGAATCGACCATCAACAAATAGGCTTTCAAATCCTTTGAACGGATAAACTGATGTACTTGTCCGGGTTGTGAAATGAGAACCATTCCTTCCGAACATAAATACTCCTTAAAATCAAGGTTAACCGAACATACTCCCTGTTCTATAAACCCCAACAAATAATAATCATCAAAATGGGCGTAATCAACAGGTTTTACTGCCGACTCTGAAGATAACACCTTGAGTTTAATCCCACAATCAGATATTTTATTTACCTGATGAATCAAACAGTCTGACATATTGATTACTTATTTCTAATATTATAAGGCAAAAACATGTTCTTTCTCTATGGTTATACTATTCATTCCAAACAATCAGTACAATTATTTCCCTTCCTTCTTCCGCTTCTTCCAAAGCTGATAGCTATTGATGATATTTTGCCATAAAACGTATGAACCGGGAGCCAACGACGATACCGGATCCAAATACGTATAAGCCATCCAGATTGCCAAGACAGTATTCTTTTGTCCCAAAGCCTGGCCTGCACTGATCCGGTCGTGATAATGCGTACCTATCTTCTTTCCCAACAAGAATTGGACAGCACAAGCAAACAAGCCGGCCAAAGCGATCAGTATCTTGACAGAGGCAGGAGTATCACTTTCTACCAACGATTTAAAGGTCTGTGCCGTTACGATGGTTAAAGCAACAGCCCATAGATAAAAAGCCAAGTCATGCATATTCAATAACCATTGATGTATTTTCGGCAAATACAGACGAATCAGCCAGGCAGCAAAGAACGGACATAGTAATAACGGAAAGACTTTACTTAATATCTTCAGGAAAGCGGTAAAGAAAGACAAATCGGCATGTGGTTCGACCAATGGGAACAATAAAGGCACGGCCACAGCGGCCAAGATATTGGATAACAACGTATATGTTGTCAGCGCAGAAACACTTCCTCCCAACTTACCGGTAATAACTGCAGCAGCCGTAGCAGTCGGACAAATCAGACAAACCATCGCTCCTTCGAATACTTCCCGATAAGCCACATCCAGTTTACTCAACAATAAAACAGCCACCATCAGCAGGCAAGAGATTATCTGAAACAAGAGTAACCAACCATGCCAGCGCACCGGCATTAAGTCCCGAATATTTACCTTACAGAAAGTAAGCAATAACTGAGCAAAAATCAATGAAGGAGTCAGAAAAGCGATCAGTTGATTTACGAGGGGTTTGGTTGGTTCTAACAAGGGGACATGAACAAACAATAAATATCCCAGGACACCTGCCAGCATGGCAATAGGTAATGTCCAGTTTTTGATGAAATTCAACATAACTTTATTGTATCATTTAAATCGGGTGCAAAATAAACGATTATTTTCCAAATAATAGCACAATCGAAAGGAGAGATTAATGAAGGTCAACAAAAACAAAGGCTGCGAGATTCACATCTAGCAGCCTCCTACACTAACCCTTAACTTTAACCAATGAAAAACAATAATCTATTTATTTCAATACAGCTAACGCTGCTTCATAATTGGGCTCGTTTATAATCTCAGATACCAATTCTTCATAAATTACTTTTCCGGCTTCGTCAACAACGATAACACCTCGAGCCAACAAACCTTTCAATGGACCATCCGTCATCAACATTCCGTAACCATCCTCAAAACAAGAACAACGGAAAGCAGATAAACTGATCACGTTCTCAATTCCTTCTGTCGTACAAAAACGACTCTGAGCGAAAGGTAAATCTTTGGAAACAGCCAATACCACTGTATTGGGAAGAGAGGCGGCCTCTTTATTAAAACGTCTTACCGAATTTGCACACACAGGTGTATCTAAACTGGGGAAGACATTCAAGACTACACGTTTGCCTTTCAAATCAGTTAAAGATAATTCAGACAAATCGTTTTTAACACCTCTGAAATTGGGAGCTTCAGCTCCTACTTGGGGTAAGTTTCCGTTCGTATGAACGGCCATCCCTTTAAATGTTATTTCTGCCATGGATTTTTGTTTTCTATTATTAAACATTACCAAAGCGTTACAAATATAATACGCTTTTCATTTACCAAACAAGCATTTCCGCAAAAAGTTCCCCGTTTTAACTTCTTTTAAGCAGTGTGTTTTTGACATGAAAAATATGGTTATACAGCTTCGTTCATCCGAAACATTCATTAATTTTGGCAGTCTTTAAAGAGGAAACAGATTCGTATAAATCAAAAACAAACAATATGGATTGGATTATTCTCATTTTATTATTCTTGGTATTACTTTTCCAGTTTTTCATCTGGAAACGGATTTCTGAGAAAGAATCGGTGAACCAAACAGATTTGTTACGTCGTGATATCCAGCAGGGCTTTGAACGGATTGAAAAGAATTTCCGCGAAGATTTCAAACTGAATCGCGAAGAAAGTCGTATGGTTGCCAAAGAGAACCGGGCGGAACTGGCTAATTCCATGAATGAATTCCGGGCAGCATTCGACCGGGGAATTGCCAGTTTCAATGCGTTACAACGGGAGAAATTTGCTTCACTGAACGAACAACAACAGCTTTTGGTGAATCATACGGAAAAAAGACTGGAAGAAATCCGCATCACGGTAGAAGAAAAGTTACAGAAAACCCTCAACGAACGTATCAGCCAGTCGTTCCGCCTCGTCAACGAACAACTGGAGAATGTGCAGAAAGGTTTGGGTGAAATGCAGACTTTGGCGCAGGATGTAGGCGGATTGAAACGGGTATTAAGCAACGTCAAGACGAGAGGAAACATCGGAGAAATACAGTTAAGCATGTTGCTTGAGCAACTGTTGGCTCCCGAACAGTATGAAGCCAATGTAAAAACCAAGAAAGGTTCGGACGCGTTGGTCGAATTTGCCGTCAAATTACCGGGAAAAGATGATCTGGCTCAATGTGTTTATCTACCGATCGATGCCAAGTTTCCGAAGGATATGTATGAACAACTGCTCGATGCGTACGATACGGCCGACCCGCAACAAATCGAGACGGCCGGGAAGAATCTGGAAACAACCATCCGGAAGATGGCGAAAGATATTTCTGACAAATACCTGGATCCGCCGGCTACGACCGAATTCGGGATTATGTTTCTGCCTTTCGAAGGGATATATGCCGAAGTGGTTCGCCGGTCGGCCTTGCTGGAAGATTTACAACGTAATTATCGCGTCGTAGTTACCGGTCCAACAACCTTGGCAGCCATCCTGAACAGTTTGCAGATGGGATTCCGTACCCTTGCCATTCAGAAATATTCGGGTGAGGTTTGGAAAATACTGGGAGCTGTCAAGAAAGAATTTGAATCGATGGGCGGAATGCTGGAAAAGGCAAAGAAACATCTGGAAACTGCCAACGGACAAATCGACAATGTCTTGGGAGTTCGTACCCGTGCGATCCAACGCCGCCTGAAAGATGTGGATACATTAAGTGCCGAAGATGCCCGAAAAATCATTCCGGAAATCGGACCGCTGGAGGAAGAGAACTAAAAACGAAAGGACGGATACCCTCACGGCATGCGTCCCTTCCTAGTACATATTAATTTCGGAATTACATCCAAATTATTTCTCTTTGTCAGCCTTCTTTTTTTTGATCAAAGTGGCGCGGAGCTTCAAAACTTTCTTATGATCGTTTATCAAGAGGTTCATCGAGTCGATGAAATCCTCATAATACTCTTCTCCATATACGCGCGCCAAAGAATTGACTTGCTCGACCAAATTCCGATAAGCATTTTCCATATCCTTCTTTGCCTGCTGAATAACACCAACTACCAATCCTTTTCTTTCGGTATCGTTTTGTTTCCAAGCATCCAAATAAGCCTCTTCGGCATCTTCCAGTTGGTTAAACCATTCCGTAAAATGGATCTTTTCAAAATTACTGTTATGTTCACTCAGATCTTGAATCAGATTATGTAAAATACCTGATTCTTCTGTACGGGAAAGAGAAGTCGGATCTCCATATTTCTCATACAACGCAAATAAAACAGCAGCCAGCTTACTTTTTTCAGCAAGCGGATTTTCCATCATAATTTTCAGGAACATGCGACTCTTTTGCCAAGCTTTGTCCCTGAATGCATCTCGTTGGGTCGCTTCTTTAGTTGTCGGAACCGAAGTCGGGTTCTTCAATGCCAGATCCAACTTATCCTGCTTGTCCATCAGTAAGGTCTTGGCATCGACTAAAGTTGAAGAAGCACCTCCCTCGCCTTCGGTTGTAATCGGTCCGTCCATTCCGGGTAATTTGGCCGTAAGCTCAATCACCTTCTTGACGAAACCGAAACTTTCTTCTGTCCGGAGACGCGAGATGTCAAAAAGATTAATTTTCTTCATACTCTGTGATTTATAAATAATGAATAATTTCTATATCGCTATAAATGTATGCATTTTATTTGAATAGAACAAATATTTTCCAAAAAAAGACTCACAATTCCTTTAGCGGAGAATAGTTGGAGCTTTTGTGACTCACAATTCCTTTAGCGGAGAATAGTTGGAGCTTTTGTGGGTCACAATTCCTCTAGCGGAGAATATCTAGAGCTTTTGTGACCCACAATTCTTCCAGCAGAGAAAAGTTGAAGCTTTTATGGATTTGAGAAATCTGATTTATTTCAGATTTAAATCATCCTTCTTTGCGGAAAGATCGTTTTCAAATTTAATTTCGCATCAGGATTTACTAAAATAGAATAAGGCAAAATCTTAACTTGATCATCTTTCTTATCAACTAAAAGAATCTGATTCCCGGCTAATTGCTCAGATTGCATGCTATGAAATAAATCTGAACTGTATTTTATAAGGATATCCTCTTTTCCAAAAGATTGATTGACATTGTATTTGTTCATATAAAAATCTAGCAAAGTAAAATCGAACGAATTAAATACATAAATACACGGAATATCAATACTCTTTTTATTTTCCACAAAATGTATAAAATCAGATATGCAACCTGCACAAGAAGCATCACTTACAAATATCAGATAAGATGATTTGCTATCAATAAGTTGAGTTATATCTGAACTCATTTGCGATAATGAATCCAAATAAGAATAATCAAAATCATTAATGGGCACTATCTTAATTTTCTCATCAAGAGAACAAGAAAACAAAAACAAGCACCCACAAATAATATATAGAAACAATCTATTCATAAATTAATTCAAAGAGTAACGAACAAAATCTGGTTGATCCATATACGACTTACAAGCTGTACCATAAAGATAATTTTCATCTGAATCGACCGAAATTGTATACATATATCTGTCTAATTTATAAATTGCTAATGGATTACCATCATAGTCAAATTTAAGGACTTCAACAGCTGGTAAATTTTCAGGATCATAGCGAACATTATTTATACCAGAATAAAGCAGATAGACATGCTTATTGGTTACAGTAAAACAACGATAAGCTTCAAAATATTGACTTCGTTTAAATATAAGTGTTCGGCTTTCACCCTCAGGAACTTCTGCATACTGCATTTTATAATGATCTGGACCTACTAATCTTTTCTTTATTTTTAAAGAATCATCATACAGGTCTATTTCGTCTTTGTTAAAATCTGCGCACCATATATTGTTATTCTGATTAGTAGTAAACAGAAGTCCACCTGTTACATTTGCTACAAAATAATCATACTTTTGTTTAGGTTTATTGGTTTCATGTTCATGAAGGGGGTAAAAATCCAAAGCCTGTGTATGATTGGTGTATTTTTCATCGTCTATATGCCAAAAATTATATCCGATCAATGTATCTGGATTCAAAAAACAATAATTCAATATACTCGAGGGTAATATCATAGACTCCGCTTTATAAGCTGTTTTGTTTTTCAGCAAAGAGTCAAGATTAAACGTCCATAACTTATGTTGGACAGCATCTTCTATCTGAAATAGATTTGAATCTAAAGAAGGTGGCAAAATACTGACTGAAACAAATTCTGTAGGACCAGATCCTTTAGGTGCCAATTCCGTTAAAAGCTTACCAGTTAATGAATACAAACCGCATTTATAGTCTTGCGCATCATCCGCATTAGATATTAACACTAAACTATCACAAATTAAATAATAAAAATTAGGGTTCAATGCATCGGTTATTTGTATTGTATCCGGATTTGACAAGGTATATTTTTCTGGGAAAGAATCGCGGGATAAATCAATAATGAGATGATCTGTTTGTTTTTGCTCTTGACAGCTTAACAAGGAAAAGAAAAGTGCCGAGCCACAAATTGCTTTAGTTGTATTTATAAACTTCATAACCTATTATTTTACATCTAAATATATTCAAAAAAAAGAGAGTGAAAAACACTCTCTTCTTTATTATCTACCATAATAGCGAGAACAATCTATTGAGACAAGCTCACCTAAATGACACTTTTTACCTTTATCAACAGTACATTCACTAGTAAGCCCTCCTCCTGATATTTCACATAGAGCTGAAGCCTCTACATTATCAAAGGCAAGATCTATAACTTTGTTTTCAGCACTTTCGCTTTTTAAATAATTCAGACCAGCAATAGAAGCTATTGCTAAAACTAACACAAATACAAAATTTTTCTTTTTCATCTATTAAATTTATAGTAACAAATTAGTTAATACGCGTACAAATATATTGAGATCTATTATAAAAATAAATTATTTGATAATATTTTTTGTGTGATATATCTAATGCTTATTTAACTAACCGTTTATTCCCCAATCTTTATTAGGTTGATCAGAAAGAGTCAGTTCCAAGACACCGCCTTGTATAACGTCCTGATAATCGATATAACACTTCGTATAAGAATGACCGTTTAACTTGGCAGATTGGATGTACATATTCTGTGGTGATTGTCCTTTGACACGAATCGTAAAGACCTTGCCCCCAGCCACCCGAAGCGTTACTTCATCGAATAAAGGTGCGCTTAGTTCCATCCGTGTATCACCTGGACAAATCGGGTGCATTCCGATGGATGCCAACACATACCAGGCCGACATCTGTCCGACGTCTTCATTTCCCACCAAGCCTTTCACCTCATTCTTATAAGCCTTCTGGCAGATAAAGCGCGTCCAATACTGCGTTTTCCAAGGCTGTCCCAACCGATTGTACAGGAAAGGAACATGATGTACCGGCTCATTCGCATGATTATAGAACTGATTCCAAAGGAAGTCGGTCGGCGTATTGGCAAACATATAATCCAGTTCTTCAATCGTCTTTTCCCGTCCGCCCATCAATTGAGCCAGGCCTTCGATATCATGCGGAACAAACCAACCTTGCTGGAAAGGATTCGACTCCACACTTCCATAACCTTCCGTCAACCTTCCTTTTTCGGGCCAAGGCAAGAAATTCCCCTTTTCATCCTTCGGTCGGAAACTGCGATGCACGGCATCATAAATATGCTGATACGATTTAGCCAGCTTCCGGTAATGCTGTTCTCCGGAAGTCTTGCCCAAAGCCTTTGCCAGTTCAGCCATACACCATTCGGTATAAGCATACTCAAGCGTCGAAGAAATCGAACCCGGCACATAACCATACTTCGCATTACCAAACAGGCGCGAAGATTCTTCCGCATATTGCCAAGCCTTCTCCAAATCATAGTTCCGGATATTTTTCTGTATGCATCGGTCCGATCGTTGGCATGACTAAGAAATTTCCTAAATCGCCATACCAACCGATTCCACTCATCTGCGTAAAGGCAAAACCTTCGATACTTTCATGCTCGTCACTGTAGCCCGAACCATTATCACCTCCGGTAATCGTATTCGGACTCAGTTGTACCAATCCAAAAGGATAAGTCGCTCCCGGAATAGTCTTTCCCAATCCATGATAAGCACCGGCATCCCGCACATTCGTACTTGCACCGATAAAAGGATTTACATATTCAACAGCCTGTTTTTTCTGCTGTGCTACAGAACTAAAAAGAACTGCCGGCCCAAAACAAGCCAGCAGTACTAAAGATAAAATAGATTTTACCATATTCATTCCTATTTGCTTACTTAGAACTTTCTTTCTCCAGAATCTGCTTCAATTTTGCCACAACTTCCGGATGTTCTACGGCAACATTCTTCTTCTCTCCAATATCTTCCTTCAAATTATATAGCTGATCTTCCGGACTGTTCCCCAATTCGGTATTCGTTAATTTGGCATAAGCCGGTTTACTATTCGGAGTAATATATTTCCATTGCCCATCAGAAACAGAGAGAGCTCCGGCAAATTCAATGACATAGTCACGTCCTTTGGCATCTTTACCCAAGAAAGCATCCAGATAATCCTGACTGTCCACTCCAGCACCAGCTTCCAACGTCTTCCCCATTAGCTTAGCCATCGAAGCATACAAGTCAATGTGCGAAACCAACGCATCCGATACAGCCGGCTTGACTTGTTTCGGCCAAGATATAATCAGCGGAACACGTGTTCCTGCCTCAAAGTTGCTATACTTTCCACCACGGAATTCACCCCAAGGGCGATGATTTCCCAACAATTCTACAGCCCGGTCCTGATATCCATCATCAACCACCGGACCATTATCACTGGTAAGTACAATCAATGTATTTTCTGCCAATCCGTTTTTCTCCAATGCCTTCATGATCTCTCCCACAGTCCAGTCAAACTGCAACAAAGCATCTCCTCGGAAACCCATACCGCTCTTACCTTGAAAACGAGGATGCGGATAACGAGGAACATGTACATCATTCGTTCCTACATACAAGAAGAACGGTTCATCCTTATGACGGTCGATAAACTGTACAGTTTTCGTTGTGATACTATCCGCAATAAACTCATCTTCCCACAAAGCCTGCTTACCACCTTTCATATACCCGATACGGGAAATTCCGTTCACAATCGCCTGATCATGCCCATGATTGACACTCGGCTTCAGCTTTGTCAATAATTCCGGATGATCTTTTCCTAAAGGTTCTCCCGGGAACGGCGTTGTATAACTCACTTCAATCGGATCATTCGGATCCAAATTGACAATCCGTTGATTCTCCACCCAACAACACGGAACACGATCGCCCGTTGCTGCCATAATATAAGAATATTCAAACCCAATATCTTTTGGTCCCGGTGTAATGAAACCATTCCAATCCTGTTCACCCGTCTTATTTGCCAAGCCCAAATGCCATTTGCCAACTGCACCCGTCGCATAGCCGCACGACTGGAACATATCAGCTACCGTAGGCTGTTCCGGACGAATCACCATACCGGCATTTCCGGCAGCAATACCCGTATCATTTCTTCTCCAGGCATAATGTCCTGTAAACAACGAATAACGGGAAGGCGTACTGGTAGCCGCTACGGCATGAGCATCCGTAAAACGAACTCCTTGCGAAGCCAGTTTATCCACATTCGGCGTACTTATCTCTGTCGCTCCATTGCAACTAAAGTCTCCAAAGCCAATATCATCGGCCACTAAAAAGATTACATTCGGTTTTTGTATTTCAGCAGAAGAGTTTTCCTTCTTGGGTTGGGCCGTACAGGAAGCCAATAAAGCCGCAGCAGCCCCTAAGATTAATACGGATTTCATCGAATTCTATGTTTAAGATTAATAATGAGTACATACAAAAGTACGATATTCCTTCTGAAAAGCAACGTCCTTCTTAAGAAACATTTCAGCAATTGGCAGGAAAAAAGAACAGGAGTTCTACATGGAGAAACCACCTCCACATAAAACTCCTGCCCTAAAAATGGAAAGAATCTATTATTTCAGCTCTTTAATACGGATATTACGGAACTTCACAGGCGAACCATGTCCTAAGAAACCGATATATCCTTTCTTATTGAACAATCCCGGATGTTCATGACCATCGGGTGTTCCATTCTTCACAGCGTCACGGATATTACCTTCCACGATAACAACACCGTTCACCGTTACCTTAATATTATCACCATCGCAAATGATTTCTTCTTCGTTCCATTCACCTACCGGCTTAATGGCTTTCTTATGGTTTTCATTAGCTGGAATGATTCCATAAATAGAACCATGATGCTGAAGCGGAGTAATATCCTTATAAATCGGATGCTCACAATCCAGAATCTGACTTTCCATACCATGATAAGCTGCATCAACACCCATTGGAGTACGCAATCCGATACCATTGTTTGCTCCCGGTGTTAATTGGAATTCAAAGCGGTAAACGAAGTTGGCATATTCTTTCTTAGTATATAAGTTTCCACCAAAGCTCTTGGAAGGATTCATGGCGATACAACCATCTTCCAGCACATAGTCGACTGTATTTCCTTGCCATTCGTGCATATTGGTTCCGTCAAACAGAATCTGGAAACCTTCTTTCTTCTCCTGTTCCGACAACTGGAACGGTTCATGACGTTTCAGTTCCTTGATATACAAGTTGCGGAAAGAACATTTACTGCCGTGTGCCTGTAATTCAATCTGCTCAATCGGGAAGATAGGCCGACTACGATCCCAGTAGTTTTCCATGATTACGTTATCTACTACGCGTTCACCATTCAAATCTACTGTAACACGGTCACCAACCATCTTGATGTAGAATGTATTCCATTCGCCCAATTTGTTATCAGCTACTTTTGTAGGTTTGCTTTCATTCTTCTGATTGTTATACAAACCACCAGAACCAACCTGAGCACCTACGTTTACACGTGCTGTATCCCAAATCTGTACCTGAGGCGTACCACGCAAATAAATACCAGCATCAGCTTCCGGTCCGGCCGGATCAAGCATCCATTCTACATACATTTCGAAGTCGCCATATTGCTTTTCGGTACACAAGTTATCAAAACCAGAACCTTCAAATACCAAACAGCCGTCTTCAACCTTCCAATCCTTACGCATCTGCTCATCTGCCTTTGCCTGAGCTTTTGCCAACTGAGCAGGTTTCATCTTCGCACGAGCAATCGGATTTTCAACCAAACCTTTCCAACCAGTCAAATCCTTTCCATTAAACATGGAAACAAAACCCACTTCATCCGGCATTTCAGCCAAATGCTTCTTTATACCTTCTTTCTGATAATGAGCATCCGGATTATCCAGTACTTGCATAACCTTTTCCAGCAGAGCCTTTACATTCTGTCCCGTATATTCCTTATGTCCCAAAGCAATGTTCATTACAGCATTGGCAGCCGGTTGTTGAACGGACTTATCATCCAAATATTCTCCTGCATACAACAAAGCCAAATACGTACCTGTATCCTGAACCTTGGATAAGATCAAACCTTTTACTTCGTTATCCTTAGCTACATCCATCGCCTTACGCAAACGAAGTAACTTGTTCTCACCCGTCATATCAGAAGAAGAAATCAAGTTCACATAGCGAGTCAATGCCTTAGAAGCTATCTGTCCACCAGATTGAGCTACTTCATACAGATAATCAGCCGCTTCAATACCTTTCCATTCCAACAAAGCTCCAACAGCAGCATCTTTTCCGGCACCTGTATTCTTTTCACATCCGTCAATAATGATTTGTAAAGCCTTTGGTTTACCAGTTGAAGCCAATACCTTATAATATAAATGCTTCTTAGCATCACCAGCCTGATACATCCGGCGTGTAACAGTTTCTACCTGTTCTGCTTCCGGCATAAAATGTACACAAGCGATAACGGCATCCTGCAAAGCTGCTTTTTCATCAGCACCAGCAGATTCCAACATTCCACAGATCTGAGTAAAGTCTTTTGCAGCGACAACACTCTTTAAAGTAGCATAGGCTGTTTTCTTCACTTCTGCCGATGAAGATTTCGTCTGTTCCAACACCGTATTGATCTTCGAATCTGCCATCCGGACAGCCAGCAACTCCATTCCTGCAATCTTTCCTGTATCCGAAGCCTTATTTATAGCTTTAGCTACTGCATCATCAATATCTCCAGGGAAAGCCAACAAGGCATCCTGTGCCAACAGAACAATTTGTTTATCAGAATCTGTCAACAAATTAGCTAATGTTGGAATATAACCTTTATCTCCTATTTTTACCATCGTCCAAACCGCAGCCTGTTGTACCGCAAAGTCGTTTACATTCAACTGCTGTGTCAAGACCTGAGCCAGTGATTGATCGAAGCGAAGCATCAACTTCTGAACAGTATCATGTTTCTTCGGGCACTTAGCTTCACGACCCAGCCAATTCAATATGTCAACCTTTACTTCAGGTTTGGCCTTTACCATCGTTTTCGCTATTTCAATATAAGAAGCTTCAGCTACAAAATCAGAAGCATATCTTAATGCTGCATTTCGATAATCCTTGCAATCATCTTTCAATGCTGTCAATACTAATTTAGTAGCAGCCTGTTTATCTGCCGCAACAGAAATCAATATCTGCAATGCTGCCTCACGAGTCTGCGTCTTACCTGCCTTCGTTGCCCGTTTCAACAAGTCCTTTGCAGCCTTCTCTGCCGCCTTGGGATCTTGTTCTGCAATCCGTTTAATTAATGTAATATACGCTTCATTCGCACCGCTTGGTTCCATCGTATAATTAACAGCCTTGGCTGCGTCAGCCAACACGGATAAAGAAGCAACAGATCCTACCCGGCTTAATGCATAACGAGCTACTTTCTGCATATTGGGATCTTCATAGCTTACATAGACTTTTACCAAATCTTCTGTTCCGGCCACTTGAGCCTCAGCAATGGCTTCCAATATATCTTTCTGTGTCTCGGCTGTTCCCATCCGGCGCATCAAACCAGCTTTCAAAGCTTGTCCGGCATTCTCTGTACCGATAGCAGCCAATGCACGTGCAGCAGGTCCACTTAATTCCGGATTACCTAAATAGGCAGAAAGTGCTTCAACAGCATCATCTTGTCCGACTATCTGCAACTGACGGATGATAAATGCTTTTGTTTCTCGTTCTTCCACTTTATCCAATGCCTGAATATAAGCTTTTGCCACTACCTGACGCGCATTTTCCTGTCCTTTTGCCATTACGAAATGACTCAAGCCACTCAATGCATAATCAACTTTAGCATTACTGCCCTTACCCGGAGCATTGATCATATTAATCAACGTAAATACGGCTTCTTCGCCAGCAGCACTCAGTTCACTGATTTGTTTATTGTATTCAGCCTGTTGTTCTGCCGGCATCTGGGCCAACACATCTGCAGCAATAGTCTTGGCAGTTCGGTTCGCCGGAGTTTGAGCAAATGATAAATTAGCACACAACAACAAGGCGCTGATTGAAATATATACCTTTTTCATCTTTCTTCTTTAATTTATGGGTTAAATATTCCATGGTGCACGCATAGGTTGATCTAACAACCGGTTAGCGGCCTCATCGTTGATAAACTCTAATTTCACCGGATCAAATTCCAACGTACGATTTAAGCGAAGAGCAACAGCTCCCATATTCACAATCGTAGCAGAACGGAAACCATTCTGTTCATTTAAAGCAAATGGCTGGCGAGTCTTGATACATTCAATGAAATCTGTCACCTGCGGTTCCGGTTCCGGATAGTCTGATAATTTCTTTTCCCAATCAGGAATATCACATACAAAGTTCTTATAAACATTACCCTTCGGTCCTGCAATATACGGCGTATTCGGATCACCGAAATCACCACCCCACAAAACAATCTGACATCCGTCTTCGTAGGTATAAGTAATCGAACGCCATGTACCCACAGCATCCGGGTGTTGTTGAGGAGCATCTACTTCGACTTTCACCGGACTCGTATTATCTTTTCCTAAAATATACTGTACCGGATCAATATAGTGCTGTCCCATATCACCTAAACCACCACCATCATAATCCCAATAACCACGGAAAGTCTGATGAACACGATGAGCATTATAAGGTTTGTAAGGAGCCGGACCTAACCACATATCGTAATCCAATTCTTTAGGTACCGGTTGCGGTTCGAGATATTCTTTACCTACCCAATAGAATTTCCAGTCAAAACCTGTGTGTTTGCTGATCGTTACCTTCAACGGCCAACCTAATAATCCACTTTGTACTAATTTCTTTAAAGGCTTAACTGGAGTTCCCAAACCATAGAATTGGTCGGTAAAGCGGAACCAAGTATTCAGACGGAACATACGTCCGTACTGTTTTACAGCTTCCATCACACGCTTTCCTTCACCAATTGTTCTTGTCATAGGTTTCTCACACCAAATATCTTTACCTGCTTTAGCAGCCTCAACCGACATAATACCATGCCAATGAGGAGGTGTGGCAATATGAACAATATCCACATTCGGATCCAATATCAAATCACGGAAATCATGATAAGCAGCAATCTTTTCTTTTACCAGATTCTTTCCCAACTCCAAATGATTCTTATCTACATCGCAAACGGCAACCAAACGAGTTCCACCGTAATTTAAATGACCACGGCCCATTCCTCCCGTTCCAATAATACCTTTTGTCAATTGATCACTCGGTGCAATGTAACCGTTCCCCAATACATGACGCGGCACAATCGAAAATAGTGCTACGCCTCCCAGGGTTTTTAGGAAGTCCCTTCTATTCGTTCCCATAGTAACTATTTTTACTGATTAACAATTAAATTCTGTACAATTTTTGATGTATCTGCTAATAATTTGTCAAATATATTACTTATCTAACAATTCCTGCAGATATTTACGAGTTTTAACCACATAATCATGGCGCGTTCCATTTAATTCACATTCTATCGTAACAGCACCTTTAAAACCTTGTTTCTTCAATTCGGCAATAACAGCCGGGAAATTTACTTCTCCTGTAGGAATTGGCACTTCCGCTCCTAACTCATACGGATTATTCGGATCAGGATATTTTCCATCTTTTGCATGAAACTCCTTAATCAGCGGACCAAACAGTTTTACAGCATCCAAAGAGTTGGCCTTACCATACATCAATAAGTTGGCCAAGTCGCAATTGATAAATACATTACCCGTACCTATGTCCTTTATGGCACGAATCAATGTAGTCGGTGTTTCCTGACCTGTCTCAAAATAAATCATGACATTCCGTTCTTTCGCATAATTAGCCAGATCCTGCATGACTTTGATGAAATCTTTATACTGAGCAGAAGACGGATCTTCAGGAATAAATCCAAAATGAGAATGCATGGCTGGAATATCTGCCATTGCACAAAAATCTATCATTTCATGGTAAACCTTTATCTTTTCAGCTCTTTCCTCTGTCGGAACCAGACCGATCGTAGCTGGTCCCTGCCGGAAATTCCAAACACTTTTAGAACCAGGAACACCCACAACTGTAGTTACTTTAATCTGATGTTTCTTGGATGCAGCCTTAACTTGTTCTGCAAATTCTTTCGTCAATGTATTACTCCTATAATTAATCTCACAAGAACCAAATCCCTGATCATGCAGATCCTTAAAGCTCTTATCAATATCACTCAAATCATACTGAATCACCCCTATTGTGATCTCATTCTCTGCCTGAACCGTCGTAAAAGCAAACAGCAAAGCTGCCGCCAATAATGATAATTTCGTTTTCATCGTATTATATAGTTTAGTATTGATTCTACAAATTTAAGACGGGGAACTTGAATCAAGTTCCCCGCACCTATTAAATATAGTGAAAAGTCTTTCTTATTCCATGGTAGGATTAAACGTTCCACCCCAATTATTATTCTGTTCCAAATTAGGATTTTGATCGATGTTACTCTTCTGGATCGGGAAGAAATAGAAAGATTCTTCAATTACGAATTCCCGTTCAGCGGCTTCCGTATAAGGAACTTGATGAATAACATAACGAAAATCTTCAGTTGTTAATTCATAATTATTCGTTTTTTCACGAGCTACATTTAAATCCATATCTGTTCCATCCGGATTAATAGCAATAGCCTCAATACCATGTTTTGTCCATCCATCCAGCATCATCATATTACGAGTTCTACGTAAATCCCAAAAACGATGACCTTCATAACACAATTCTATTTCCCGTTCATGCAAAATAGCTTTACGAATTGCTTCACGGCTTTCCACATTCATTCCATACAAACCATCAGCCCCTGGTTCAATCCCTGCACGTTGACGAATTTGTTTTAACATTTCAATAGAAACATCTGAATGCCCCGTCTCATTAGCGGCCTCTGCATAGATAAACATCAATTCAGCAAAACGCATAAAAATATAATCAATATCATATGTCAGTACAGTAGCCTGGGTCAACGACATATCAGCTGCCTTATAGTTATAAAAACCACTATAAGAATCATTATTAACAGCATTCGTGTGAGCAGCTGGATTAACACCATATTGATCGTCCGCGTTACTAATACCTAAAGCATTATATTGTCTGTATCCAGAAGGTTTCCCTGCAACCGGATATTCAGAGCCATTATAGAAACACACTTGATTAAAACGCGGATCACGGTTCTTCCAAAATGATTTCAACAGATCCTGTTCATCCCCAACGTAATATTTACCGGTTGGATCATCAAAGCACTTACCATCCAACATCGGAAAATCTTTTACAAATTCCCAAGTAGGATTATTAAAATTTACACCACGACTAATTGATGCAGGGCGAGTAGCGGCAGCCCAATAAGCGACTTTATTGGGATTCGAATAAACAATCGGGAATATCACTTCTGGACCTTTTTCTTCTGACCAGATATTCGCATATTTAGGAGTCAAAGCTATACCATGAGCTACACAAAAGTCATAAGCATCCTTTGCAGCCGCATAAGCTTCGGCCCAATATTCATTATCATACTGTTTTGTAGGATTAAATTGCGGAGAACATTTCAACAATAAAGTCTTAGCTTTCCATGCCCTAGCAAAACATTGGTCAATACGTCCATAATCATCAGAAGAAGCTGCTATTTTTTCAGGTAACAAAGAAATGGCTTTATCCAAATCTTCCACCATAAATTGAAAACATTCCGGAGTAGAATTACGTTTCACATATAAATCATCAGTATCTTTGTCTTGTGGTACTTTAATATAAGGGACACCACCATGATGTAATACCATCCAATAATAAACGAAAGCCCGCATGAAATAGGTCTGTCCTAATAAATTATCACGTAACTCCTTATCAATAGCTTCATTCCCTTCCAAACGTATAATGGCTTCATTTATATGCCGCATTTCCGTGTATCTCCAGCTCTTGTAAGCACCACCTGTCTCAGTAATTGTGCCAAGATACCATGGCATACCCGTCAAAATATCAGAATTACTATCTGCTCCAGCATCCCAACCATTAAAATTTTCGGTATAAAGGTTATTCACATAAGCAGTAGCCAGATCCGGATTATCCCAAACCATGGATTCATCATAGCTATTCAAATTGTCTATATCCAATGTATCACAGCCAGTGGTCATTCCTGCGAAAACGATACTGGCACTTATTATAGCATATTTTAATTTATTTATTTTCATATGTTCTTTGATTTAAAATTAGAATGAGAAATTAAGACCAAAAGAGAAGGTTCGCATCAACGGATAAGAATCGTAATATTCCTGTTCCGGATCCAAGAATTCTGTTACAGCAGAAATACAGAACAAGTTGGTCGCATTAACAAACACCTGAGCATGAGTCAATCCTAACGGATTAAGAACTGCTTTCGGCAAATCATAACCAATATTCAAGTTTTTCAAACGAAGATAAGCACCGTTACGAATCCAATAACTAGTATTTCCTGCTCCAGATTCATACCAACCATTACCTACAATACGTGGATAAACACCATCCGGGTTATAATCTGGATCATAGACTTTATCACTTGTCCAAATCGGGAAATAAGGACGAACAGCTCCACCATGCTGGTAGAAACCACCATCAACACCGCCCACAAAACGGTCATATTTACCAACACCCTGGAAATGTACATCTACTGTAATCCCTTTCCACTTGATATTACCTCCGAAACCATAATTAATTCGAGGAGTACCGTTTTCACTCAGCAAATTATATGCATCATTACCATCGATACGTCCATCAGGGCCCTCAGTATAACCATCTCCACGTGTATCTTTATATAAGATACCTCCTAAATAAGGATCGCGACCATATTGTTTAAAACCTTGAGCTTTCAGAGCTTCCACTTCTGCCGGGTCTGTCAATAAATGATCAGCAATCAAACCTTTCAAAATGCCATCAGGCTTCCCAACCGGAGACAATGCATACAAAGCTCCTCCCTCTTGATAGGTAGCTGAGACATCCAATACATCCCAACGGTCACGAGCAAAACCTAAGTTTACGTATGCTGAATAGTCTATCGTACCATTAGCTGCCTTATCCATCCAAGTCAAAGCTAACTCTCCACCTCGCCAAGAACGTTCAGCATAGTTTTCTGGAGCCAAAGTCTGACCGTATGTATTAGGAATTGTTACTGTACGAGCCCCCAAGATATCAGTTTCTTTGCGGTAAAACGCATCAAATGTTCCTGACAAACGATTGTCGAAAAAGCCGAAATCCAAACCACCATTGATCGTTTTGGAAGTCGCCCACGTCAAAGTCAAATTCGGTGTAGCACCCGGGGTGATTGTATTAGCCAAATTATTACCAAACACATAAGATCCACCCTTATTATACTTCTGGAGATAAGAGAATGCTACAATTTCCTCATCATCTACATTCAAATCGTTACCTGTCGTACCATAAGATGCACGTAATTTCAAATTACTTAACCAATCAGAAGTATTCTGCATAAATGATTCCTGACTGATACGCCATGCAGCAGACACAGACGGGAAGAATCCCCAACGATGTCCATCCGGGAACAAGGTGTTACCATCATAACGGAAAGAAAACTCAGCTATATATTTTTGATCAAATGTATAGTTAAAACGGCCAATCCAAGAAAGACGTCCTCCTGTATATTCTTCAGCGTCACCCCAACGACGTTCGGCATCGGTTGAATAATTAAACATCTGATCCAAATTAGTCAACGGCTGTTCGCCTTTAGCCTGTACCCATTCACCGCCATTAGCAGCCTGTTCAAATACAACCATCGCATTGACATCATGTTTACCAAATGTATTGGCATAATTCACGAACCAGTTAAACTGTTCTGTCCATAACTGTTTAGCCCGATAATCCAAATTCTCATAATTCTGAGAGAAGTTGAAAATATTATAGTCATCTAAATTCAAAGGAGCCGGTAAAAAGCGATTTCCATCGGGATCTGCCTGCTGGAATTTATAATTCTTTTGATAAGTCATAAACCTCTTTCGGTTGTAATCATGACCAAGGTAACTTCCCACAATCTTTGTACTCAAACCTTTTGTAATAAAGTCAAGATTGAAATCGAACGAAACAATTCCATTCATATTACGCCGACGAGTCTTCAAATAACGGTTACCGACAACCTGATCTACCGGATTCCATCCTTGCCATGAGCCATAATCCTGATAGATTGGATAATCTGTAATCGTAGCAGAAGGAGTTCCATCCAAGTTTGAATAGAACGGAGTTGTCTTCATGGCATTAAAGGTACAACGGTACAAATCATATACAGCTTGGTCGTCATCATCCGAAAATGGCCAGTAGAAACGTTGGTCATTCGATTGATTCGCATCCAAATTTACATTCATTTTAATGTACTTGCTCAACTCTACCGTCAAATTCGAGCGCAAAGAAAATTTCTTATTTTCCAATGACACATACGAACCTTCTTCTGCCAAGAAAGATCCCATTACATAATATTGAACTTTCTCACTACCACCCGTCACACTTAATGAGTGTTTCGTATTCCAAGGATTCTGCCAGATATAATCATTTACATTATAATTAATGTTATTATCTCGGAAATATGCATATTCCGCTTCTCTGTTAGGCTCTTTCAATCCTCGAAAACGTGCCACAGCATTTTGATAATCCAAATCGTCAATAGCAGTCCAACGATCTGCAAACAATTCTTGAGTCGGTTTACTAAAAGCATAAGAACCTTGATAGTTAAACACCGGTTTCTGATTCTTTACACCACCTTTTGTTGTTACCAAAACAACGCCATTACCTGCCGCAGAACCATAAATTGATGCCGTTGCTGCATCCTTCAGGAAACTCAACTGATCAATTTCGTACGGTTCCAAGTTATCAAAGGCTTCCTTATCACGAATAACGCCATCAATAACAAACAACGGGTCTCCAAATCCACCACGCATACGGATCTCTGAAGAGGCACCCATCAATCCAGAATTACCCGTAATAGTTGCACCTGGAGCACGTCCTGCCAAAGAATTAGACAAGTTGGTATTAGGTATTACTGTCAATTCATCAGATTTCACATTAGAAATAGAACCTGTCATGTTTACCTTCTTCTGAACGCCATAACCAACAACGACCAATTCATCCAAATTCTGAGAATCTTCTTTCAATGTTATGGCATAATCGGTCTTTCCGGAAACAGTTATCGTCTGGTCTATATAACCAATATATGAAATTGTCAACTTTGCACCTTCATCCACTCCATCGATCATAAACCGCCCATCCATATCGGTAATAGATCCATTCGTAGTCCCAGCAACAATTACATTCGCACCAATAACAGGTATTCCGGATGCATCTACAACAGTTCCTGTAATTTTTTTAGACTGTTGATCTACCCCCCCCCGATTTTATATCTACGTAATAATCAACAGAATAACCTTTACCTCTTTCTTTTAAAAAGATTCTGTTATCAACTATTTTATATGAAATTCCTGTTCCTTGAAATACTCGGTCAAGAACGTTTTCAATCCGTTCATTCTTCACATTCACTGAAACGTTCGAAATTTCTTTATCCAGAATAGAAACATCATACGAAAATTCATATCCTGTTTGTTGGCTAATACTTTGTATAATAGTACCAACTGTTGTTTTACTATGGACTAGTTCCAAATTAACAAATTGAGACAAAGCTCTAGGCGAAACTGCCATAGCCGGCATTCCCGCCGCTAATAATAAGGCTAAACTTGTAAAAATAGGTTTCTTTTTCATGATAAAACCATTTGATTTGATTTGATTTAAGTAATTAAATAAGTGACTCAAGTTTGTTTTACAAACTTGAAAAGTGTTTAACGATAAACTCCTGTTTATCATAATCATACATCAATTAAACTTTCATTTACCCATAGGCATTAAATTTAGATTAAACAATTATCATCTACCCTTTAACATCATCACTTCTATTTCTTTCTCTTTGATCTTATATTTAATCGGAGCAACATAACCAAAATGTTCACAAACCTCCTCAACTGTTTCTCCTTGACTAAAGACAAAACGATATTGGGTTTGATCTGATAAGACTAGAGAGTCACAGTGAACTGTCATCCCGTACACTTCCCCAATGTATTGACAGATCTCCCGAAGAGTTTTATCTTCCAATTTGAATTGTTCGTATCGCCAAAGCCCCTGTAAATTCAAATCAACCGTCACTAACTCTACAATGTTCTGATCTGCATTCCAAGTAACTTTATCTCCGGGAGACATATCAGCCAACGTTTCTTCTGCTTCGTTTTGCATAATGACATGACCAGAGATCAATGTGGCTTCAACTTCACGAATCTTTGTATCATGTTTTAAATTAAAGGTCGTTCCTAAAACTTTGATATAAGAATCACCTGCCTTAACCATAAATGGAGATAAAGAATCTCTCTTTACAATAAAATAAGCTTCCCCCTCTAAAATAGCACTACGTTCCGCTTTCGAAAAAGTTGTAGGTATTTGCAATCGGGTTCCACCTCTCAGCCAAACCTCAGTACTATCGCTCAGCAGAATTCTTTTACTAACCTGGGTTTTGTCAACAACGTATGTCAAATATTCTTCTGTCGGTCCATTCCACAAAAGATAGGCTAATGTACCTGAAATCAGAAGTAGAAACGATGCTGCATATTGCCAAGTACGACGGAATAAAGGAATCGTTTTCTTGGCTTTCATCTTCTCTTCAATTGCCAATAACGCCTTTTCCACTTGATCGGGAGAACTGAAACGATCAAAATTTTCTTTGATCCGTAACATTTGCACAGCCTTCCAGATACGTTTGTTTTGGCCTGAGCTCTTTGCCCAAACCTGAATAACCGATAATTCTTCTGCCGAAATCTGACCGGTCAAATATTTAGCTAATATGCTATAATCAAAATCCATTTTATCTTTCTTCTATAAGTTAAACGTACGACAAGCAAAAACTACGGAGCAAAAATCAAACTTTTTTTGAAAAATCTTCATTTTTATCTTCATACATTCATAAGAATCTGGTAAAATTTAATATAAAATATTCCTTCCACTACAGCCCCATGCATATTTTCTAATGTACACCAATAGTAAAATTGTCAATATCTGAACCACTCCGATACTGCGTATTACGTTTCTTCTTCGTATTCCGGAATGTATAAGAAAAACCAATTGTCGGAATCCAAGATTCATATTTACTATATGAGTAAGAATAGCTGCTATAAGCACCATCTCGCATCCAAGTTTTAGATTCTTTTGCATTATCACGAACCCCGAAGTTCACAGCCCAGCCTTTAGGCAAATTCCAAGTCAGCATTGCTTCAACCATTGGAGTACTAGAATGTCGAGTTGCACGTCCGTATCCATACTGCGTGTACCACATCATCATATTAAAATACACTTTTTTATAACTTAAATACACATTGGCATTTACACCCCATGTTTTTCCATTATACGACATATCATCTATCATCGTCTTTTGAAAATAAGGACTGACGGAAATATTTCCATACTGTCCTAAAGACCAATTAGTACTTATACCGACTTGTACAGATTGGGAATTTTCATCATTTACATACGTACTTTTATAAATATCCCCATCCAATTCTCCCTGCTGGACTATTGCATCCTGCGTATATGTATATCGCAAATAAGGCTCTAAATAAAGTTTTTTTGCATTTAATGTATAAGACAACCGAGCAGTATTGGAGACAATTGGTTTCAAATAAGGATTTCCCACCTGAATATTCAAACTATCAGTTGTAGTAATTCGTGGATTCATTTGCTCAATATCTGGAGACATTCTTGTACGGTTAATATTCAAACGCAACGCATCTTTTTCTCGAAAACGATAAGCCAACGAGATGGAAGGAAGCACATTTATATAATTTTCATGTACACCGTCTGAATTACGGAAGACCATATCCAAACCCAATGAAAACATATAAGAGAATTTCTTATTATCGATATTCTTAATATCGCCATAAATATATTCGCGAGCGTCTTTGTAAGGGAATTTTCCATCCAAATCTTTGATGGAAATATCCTGATAATACGTATTGGAACCAAAATTGAACGCCAACTTATCCGGTATTTTAAAATCATAATTCAATTCTGCACGCATATACTGTTTTTTTGCACGCATATCAATTTCATTATAATAAGAATATAACGGACTTTCTTCCCGTCTCCACCCGTCAGGCCCTTGGTTATAATGTCCGTATGCAAGAGTTGCATCCAAGAGACTTTTATTTTCAAATGTATGCCGATAAAATACATTGTAATTACCGTTCTGGTAAGTACTCTTTGATTTTGAAGAAATATTTAACGGTTGATTTACATCATTTTCCATGGCGTAACCTTTTTGATTTCCAGTATCATCCGAAGGATTTGAGCAAAATTCAGCTCCATACGATAAATAATCATTGTCCGATATAACCCAATCCCCATTAAAACCTATCCAAAAGCTATTCTCTTTGTGTTTTGTATTTCCTGAATGGTCTCGTATTAAATTATCAGTCTCAGTTCTATTCAAAACATCCAGTTTTTTATTTATGAACCAATCCTGAACTCTAAAATAAAAAGAAAATTTATCCTTTTCCAAACCATATGAAGCACTATACACACCAAACTTCAAATTCACATATTGCTTATTGAATAGACTGGCGTATTGATGGATGTCTTTCGTCCGCTTAACTTTTAAATTTAGAATCGTTAAAGAGCCTTCACTTCCCCGGTATCTGGCAGAAGGATTATCTATAACTTCTACCGCTTCTATATTTTTCGGATCCAACATTTCATATACTTTACTCCTCAATATTCCATTAATCATAACCAAGGGGGAAGATCCATCTTTCATCAGTATTTTACGATTGGCTAAATCAATTGTCAAAGTTGGAATTTCCGTCAACGCCTCATACACATTCTTAGAATTATTTTTAATTTGCTCAGATAAATAGAAAGTCGTACTTCCTGCCTCCATTTTGACCAAGTCGCTACGGTCACCTTCCACCACGACTTCTTTCAATGATACCGTATCTTCCTGCAAAACAATATTCTTATACACATTACCAGTCAAACGAAAAGCTTCCTCCTCCTGCTTATAGCCTAATGACAAATACTGTATATAATAATCAGATGCAGGCAAATTCTTTAATTCGAAGTTACCTTTTTTATCACTTATCGTTCCAGCCACCAATGAATCGCTGGAATATAAAAGTACAGACACATTTTGAAGTCCATTATTATCCTTATTTCGAATATCACCTGATATCGAATACTGAGCAAATATATTAATGGACATCATCATAAAAAGAATAACATATATATACTTATATTTATCTTTCATAATCAAATTTTTAAATATCCTCCTACACAAAAAAAGATACACACTCCAACCAAATCTTCCTATTTCAAAGGGATACATACCATTGAAAAATTTACAAAAATAACAAAAGTTTTTCATGACTATATTTTTTATTATTAACAATATATCTATCTACAACATACATTTTTCAATATTTTTAAACTATTTTGTTTCATACAAAATAACAACAGGATTATCTTCTTCCTTTAACTCTAATAATTCTTTTCTATTTAATAAAGAAGGGAAATATTGATATAATAAATCGGGATTGATTTCTTCGATAAGCAGGTTTCCATTGCCCCAACGAGGAAAGAAACGAAAGTTTTCAATTAAATCATTCTTGATTTTTCCTTGTGCAATCATTTTGTCGTCTTCCCTATCATACACAGCATAACAACGATTACCATCATATCCATAACTAAATATAAAATGATGATCCGTAACAAAAAAATGTTCTTTCAACAAATAAGTAAAGTCTGGACTTGAAATATCATATTCCTCTATATTCTCACCATCAGGAAAAGCTCTTTCACTAAAACATATCTGACATGCTTGATCAAACTGATCCCCGCTATATATCATATTCCCATATATGGGAGAGATAAAAGGTATATTATTCACTTTCGAAAACACATCTATTCCACCATAATTATAAGTAGACAGTCCTTCTCTTGATAGTATATTCTCTATATAATTACCGTTTTTATCTATCAAAGAAAAACGATAATCATCTTTTTGACCAGAAGGCTCATTGTATAGAAAAATCTTTTCGCCTGAAATAAGAAACTGGCTCGCCATAGTACTATATTGAACCATCCCTTCATACGATAAATCTTCATTATACTTCAAAATCGCTTGACGTGGAAAATCTAATACATATAAACAATCATCTTCAACATCAAAATCCATTATTTGGACATACTCTCCTGGCCCATTTCCGACTTTAAACAAAGACTGAAGATATTCACCACTTTCTCTGAAAATAAAAATTGCATTATTAACTCGATCCAACACAAACAACTTTTCATTTACCTTTTTTATTTTATCAATACTTGACAACAAACAATTTTCATTCGTTTCAAGAGGTATTATTTTATAATTTCGGATGAAAGAAGAAGCTAAATATTCTTCATCTGCTTGATCAAGTGAGACCTTTACTATTTTTTCATTTGCATCCAATTGTCTTTGGCACGAAGAAAAGAAACATATTCCTCCCACAAACCAACAAGCATAAACCAATAACAAAACTAGTTTTTTCATTTTCATAATGATTGATAATTAACCCTCTATAAGAAAAACGTATAGCAAGCAAAAACTACGGAGCTAAAATCAAACTTTTTTTGAAAAAATTTTCTGTATTTCAAATTTTCATTGAAAGACAAACTGATAATGACATGTGGAGAAAAGAATTTCTAAATGAAAATTTTCATAAAAAGGTTTGCACGAAACTCTAAATCAAAAATAACGAGAATCAAAAACAATCCCTATTAGAATTGCTGCTGATTCTCGTTACTTTTGTTTAAGGATATCGTATGCTGATATTATCAACCTTAGTATTCTGTTGATTGTCCTAATTCAACTTGCTTACAAAATTTCTTATTCCATCAATAATATCCATTTGTCTGTTCATTGGCAACCTGTCCCGTTTCATAGATTGGTTGGCGTGGACACATTTTAACTTCTGCATCAAACAGTAGTTCAATCACACGGACCGGTTCATTGTCCTTTGCTTCTGGTAACACAAAATGAACACATTCATCATCCTTCACATAAAATTCTATGGGCTTGTGTGTCTCATAATCTGTTACAGACTCAAACGTTTGCAAGAGACGAGGCAAGCAGACTTCCGTCAGAGATTTATCAGTGATCATAATCCAGGCTTTGTTCCCTTTACGGGTACTAACTCCTCCAGGGAAAGGATAAAACGGGCCTCCTCTCGTTCCATAGATCATTTCAGCATGAGAGTTTAACCACATACCCAGCGTATCCATCAATGCGATTTGCGGTTTATCAAAACTTCCATCCGGACGTGGTCCCAGATTAATCATATAGTTTCCGTTGTTTCCGACAACATGTACCATATCTTTGATCAACTCTTCTGCCGTCATCAATTGAGGATTGGGATTATACGACCACTGACGTTTATCAATTGTAACCCATGCTTGCCAAGGATGATCAGCCCATTTAGTTACATTATTTCCGTGGTTCACCAGACGTTCCCGATCTTGAAAATCACCGGCAAAACGTTTCCCATCGATCTCTACATGATTCGTGGCACTTACAGAACGACGCCCAATATCTATACGGGTATTTAATAAGATGTCTGGTTTTACTTCATGAAATCTACGATAAAAATGCGAACCGACTTCATGTGTATAAGTATCATCCCACTCTCCATCAAATTGGATAAATGCCAGATCATATTTACGGATAATTTCTGTAACCTGATCTTCCATATACTTAAAATAACGTTCCAAGTTCGGACTATCCGCCTGTTTCTTGAAGAGAGGTCCCGGACCTCCATGATCATTGGGTGTCCAATCCGGATGATACCAATCTATATTGGAATAATAAGCCCCCAAAACCAGTCCGTTCCGATCGCAAGCTTTCTTCAGTTCACCCAAGATATCAATTTTACAGAATGCATTTTCCATATCATAGTCCGAATAATCCGAAAACCAAATGGAAAAGCCGTCGTGGTGCTTTGATGTAGGAGAGACATAACGTATTCCCCAACGCTTCATTAACTGGCACCATTCTTCAGCATCAAACTTATTCGGGTTAAACCGTTTATAAAACTGATCATATTTCTTAGCCGGGATGGAAGTACCACGACTCCAGCCAATTTCCTTGCCACCTAATGCCGAAGGTCCCCAATGAACACTCAAGCCGATACGTAAATCCTGCCATCTTTCCAATGCCTTTTCCGGAGCTTTCAAATCCGGATTCAAATCGCCTCCGCCACTTAATACAGATGGAATATGGATATATTCTTTTAAATGCTTGCACCAATTCAGATAACCGGCAGGTGTCAGATGCAAGAAATCACCTCCATAATAGGCCTTTACCAAAGAGCCGTCTGCCTGAACAAACCACGAAGTCGGATTAACATAAACAACATCTCCCCAAGTCTTACGCTGCAGAATAGAATGGATCGAATCACATTTCATACGCATAGGCGAAGTTTTTTCCAGTCCGGCTGGAAGCAAACCCATCAACAGAATTTGCGTTTCAGGCATTTGCTTGCGTGTTTCTTCTACTACCGCACAAATTCCTTCTGCTATATCCGCAGCACGATGTCCGGCATTCACATTATTAATTCCTATGGTTATCACTGCATACGCAGGCTTAGATGCGCCATATTTACCATGGCGTAAACGCCATAACAAGTTTTCTGTCCGATCACCCGAAATACCAGCCGATTCCCAAGTCAAGTCTTTGAAGCAGCTATCCACTGCTGCTTTACCCGGTTTATACGTAACCAGCTCGCGAGTGCCACCAAATCCCTGTGTAATGGAATTACCCAAAAACAGAATATCCAGTTTCTTTCGGGAAAGAATCTGCGTGATTTCTTCTGAAACGGCATGCCAATCGGCTCCCTCTTTCCAACCAGCCGCCGAGCGGTATTCATTTCCCGGAATTGCGAATGTACAAGGATTGGACTTTTCTGTCGTTGGCTCCAGATAATGACATAAGTGCATGGCCATTCGTCCTGCACCTATGGAAGACGGATGTAAACGGTCTGGCATTAAGGAAGCATCATAGGTCTCTCCCATCAGATCATGCATTTCCACATATTCCAGCTTCTCTTCTTTTGCAATTTCCTTGATTACCGGAGCCAGCATTCCCTGAATAACACTTTCCTTGATATTATCATCCGGTGACAAAAAGCAACGAACCGGACCTAACAAAATAATCCGAGGATGAGAAGACAACTCCTGATAACTGCGAATCAACTTCAGATAATCCGACTTAAACTTACGCTTATATTTAATATTCTGAGGCTTTGAATCGTTCGTTCCTAACTTAATAAACACAATATCCGGCAAGAACGCCAACGATTGTTTGTATTCTTCCGTTTCCATATACGGATAATCCCCTTTCAACAAGGCAGTCGCCCCATTACGTCCAAAGTTCCGTACTTCATATTTCTCGCCCAAATAAGCCTGCAACTGTGCCGGATAACTATTCTTATCCCGATTGACAATACCGGCACCATAGGTAATACTGTTTCCGACGCAAGCCACTTTAATGGGTGTTCCCCATCCCAACACCGTCAGGCAGAGCAACCAAACTAAAAAAACATACTTCCGTTTCGTTTTCATGATTTATCCATTTAAGTTAAGTCTGATAATTTTCTATGATACAAAGATAAGGCGAAGAAAATATAGTTTCATCATGATTGGGGGAAGAAAAATAAGATTCTTCCTACATATACCCGATAAAAGAAATTGCAGGAAGGCTAAACTGCAAATAAAAATAACGAGAATCAAAAACAATCTTCATTACGATTGAAAATGATTCTCGTTACTTCTGCTAATTACTTCTTTCGTTCTATTGGCGATGGTACTTTCTTGAAGTACCTATCTCTGTCACAAACAATCTTGCCATCTACGTATTCAAGTTCTGCTATCTGAATAGATGCCCGATGATAATTCCACGTATTCTCTTCTACTTCCATGCCATCCATCTTGTAAGTGCGGCCCGGATGCGTAAAATAGAAAATAAAAGCACGGTCATCGACAACGACTACATCACAATGACGACCTTGGTCAAAATCATCCACGTACGTTATAACTTGCAGTACGTGTCGGTTTACCATCGGTAATTTGAATATTCAAGTTCGGGATGGAACCTTGTAGAGCTTGTGTGACATTGGGCACCGAACGATTGTCGAATACTTCGCTTGTTACTTGTTCTACAGCTCCGGTCAGATTTACTTTCTTTTGTGTGCCATAACCTACAACAACCAATTCATCTAAAGCTTGAGAGTCTTCTTTCAAAACGATACGTAAAGTTTGGGCACCGTTTACGGCTATTTCCTGGTCAGAGTATCCGATATAGGAAATAACGAGCCTTGAATTTTTGTGGATTTGAATAGAAAAGTTTCCATCAAGATCTGTAACAGCTCCATTACTTGTACTTTTTTCAATAATGTTGGCTCCAATGACTGGTGTACCGACTTCATCGATTACTGTACCTGTCAACATGTAAGTATCACTTTGTTGAGTAATACTCGGAATCATGTTGGGAACAGATGCGAACAAGGAAGGAAATCCTTGTAAAGTACTTGCAATACAAAGTAGTCCGGTTAAACGAACCATTTTACTTGAAAGTTCCATTTTTGATAATTTAATTTAAACATCTTTTTTATTTGACGTTGCAAAGGAAGGTTAATCATGTGAAGACATTATTGCTATTTTATTACATTTGTTTGTCATTTTGCGCTTGGCGCTTATATAAAGAAAGCCAGAATCGGCTAAAACAGATTGTGTGATATGGTAAAACAGAGACGTAAAATGCCGGCCCAGGAAGATATATATAATCGGTATAAGACGTATTTGCGATTGGAAAAGGCTCTTTCGGCGAATACCATAGAAGCTTATCTGACAGATTTGGACAAGCTGGTCCGTTTCGTGGAATCGGAAGGCAAAGACATTCGGAAGATTACTTACGATGACTTGCAGCAGTTCGTGGCACAATTGCATGATATCGGTATTCAGGCTCGTTCGCAGGCCCGGATTATCTCTGGGATCAAGTCGTTCTATAAATTTCTCTTGCTGGATGGTTATATCGAATCAGACCCCACCGAACTGTTGGAAATGCCGAAGATCGGCATGAAACTGCCTGATGTCCTTTCGGTGCAGGAGATTGACCGGATATTAGATACCATCGACTTGTCTACTCCTGAAGGCCAGCGGAACCGGGCCATGCTGGAAGTGCTTTACAGCTGCGGACTGCGTGTTTCTGAATTGGTAGGGTTACGTATCTCGGACGTATATCCGGAAGAAGGTTTCATCCGGGTAGAAGGAAAGGGTTCCAAACAACGTCTGGTACCGATCTCGCAAACGGCTTTACGGGAAATCAAGAATTATTTGTATTATCGCGGTATGATGGTGGTTAAAAAGGGGGCAGAAGATATTCTGTTCCTAAACCGTCGGGGCGCGCCGTTGACCCGCGTGATGGTTTTCTATATTATCAAGCAGCATGCAGAACTGGCCGGAATACATAAGACGGTTAGTCCGCATACTTTTCGCCATTCTTTTGCCACTCATCTCTTGGAAGGTGGCGCTAATCTACGTGCCATTCAGGAGATGTTGGGGCATGAAAGTATAACCACAACCGAGATTTATACACATATCGACCGGGAGTCGCTGCGGAAAGAGATCTTAGAACATCATCCCCGTAATCGGAAAAGGAATGAATGAGATGTTTTAGTAAGTAAACTGCAGGATTACGCTACGTGGATATTTGCTAGATCACGGCCGATAGAACGAATTGTTTCCAGGATTTCTTCTAACCGTTCTTTTGAAGGCTTCTTGCTACCACTAATATATTGAGCAAACAAACTTTGTGATAGACCTAAGCGACGGGCTATTGCGGATGCATTCAATTCTGGATGTGTTATGAATAATTGGTATAACGGATTCTGTTTTTTTTCATGAAAGAATCCGTCGAAACATAAATCTTCATCTAACTCTTCCCAATGTATTCCCTCTGCACTTAATGTGTAATGCGATCTTTGTTCGGGAGTTGCGTATTTTAATCGCGGGTATTCGTTAAAGTTTTCACAGGCCTCTTTTCCGTCAACTGTACGAATCCATACAGCTGTTTCTGTTAACCATACCTTATCGATGACGATTGTATCCATGTTCTGTTACTTTTCTTTGTTGAAGAACTTATTCCAATGCTCGGCAATGATTTCCTGATTTTCTTCGATGATTGACTCTACAAGTTTTATTTCTGATGGTTTCAAGCCTTTGTTCTTTACCAGATTAACCGGGAATAGTGAAAACTTTGCACTGATATCTCCTTTTACAACGTGTACATGAAGCGGCTCATGATCATTGGCATAAAACATAAACCGAAAACCAAAAAGAATAAAAATAGTAGGCATTGGATTGTCTTTTGATATTTCGCTTTAAATATAGGTAATAATTTTATAACCAACAAATATTTAAACTAAAAATAAATCATCTGTAAGAAAATTAGATAGAGTAGATATCTCTGCCAATCTGTCGTATTGAATCCCCTTTATTTGGGGCGTATTCGGGCCGTGGTCCGAGTGTATTTGCTTTTATCGCCTGTATGGCGAGTTGAGGTTTTTCAGTTTGATAGCAGAAATGGGTGAAATGGAATCATATGTTTGAGGGAACAAAACAAGGTAGGCGGGAAAGGTTGAGGGTTGTTAGTCGCTGGTGAAATTATATAGCAAAAAGACAGTTGGAAAGCGGAGCTTCTTGGGATCAAAAAATGAAGAGAAAATAGTTCTTTTAAGCTCATTTTCTGCAAAAATAGGGCCTTTGGAGAATTTCCAGGCGTGTTTTTTGTGAAACACGCCGGCTTTTCGTTCGTTTCCGACTAGGTTTTTGATGAAAAGTCGTAGGATTTTGTTTCAAATCCAAGCATAAAAATGGGTAGAATCAAGGCTTTTTTGCCTTATTCTGGTCTGAATTTTCTAAAAACAAACCAAAATAAGGCAAAAAATGGATGGAATCTCTCTTTTTTTCTCATCCGTAAGAAGTAATTTTTGTCAAAATGTCAGTCTTTCGAGACTTGGATAACGGCTTTTTGTATGCTTTCCCGGATTGGCAGATACAGTCCGCTTTCTGTCTTTTTGATACAGGCGGCCTGCGTATAGGCGTCGTGGCAGAAAACGATCCGTTGTTGTTCCTGAACAGCTTGTTCCAGCAATCTGCATTTTTCTTCGTATGAAGTCAATGGAGCGATATCGTAGGCTGAAATCCATTCCGGCGAGATGCTGGCAAAAAGCGGGATGACATCTCCGGCAAAAACGACTGTTTCGTTGGCTGTCCGGATATAAGGCACGATTTGTCCTGCCGTATGTCCGTCGAAGAGCCGCAAAGTCACATCCGGCGTAAGTACCAGATCTTCAAAAAGCAACTGTAATTGTCCAGCCTCTTCTACGGCCTGCATGTCTTCTTTGAAATAAGATTCTTTTTCCAGCGCATTGGGATGCTGCAGATTATGCCATTGGCGTTCGCTGACCCAATATCTGGCATTCGGGAAAGTCATTTTCATCTTTCCGCCTTCTTCTTGGGTACAAAAGCCGCAATGATCGAAATGCAAGTGCGTTAAAACAACGTCGGTAATGTCTTCCGGTTGTAAGTTCCGGACAGAAAGTTCATCTGTTAGGTTATGCAATCCGAAGAAACGGTAATAACTTAGTCGCTGAAGATGTTTAAAACCTGCTCCGGTATCAATCAGGATATGCCGATGGTCTTCGGTTGTAATCAGCAGGCTGCGCATCGCCAGGATGCATGCGTTGCTTTCGTCTGAAGGATATTTCCGAAACCATGCCGTTTTGGGAATAGCTCCGAACATGGCACCGCCGTCGGCATGGAAATAACCGGTGTCGAATAGATCAATTGTTGCCATAAACGATTCTTTTTGGAGTGAAAATATGCTATTTGCGCCCGAAAGTTATGAAAAATAAGAGAGAAAGCAATTCGGATTTTTGCAGATTTAGCGGAAAGTCGTAATTTTGCAGCATCTATTCATGTAGCAAATAATTATAACATAAAGAAAACAAATATGATTAATTCACAAGACATTAAGAAAGGTACTTGTATTCGCCTTGACGGTAAACTTTATTTCTGTATAGATTTCTTGCATGTGAAGCCGGGAAAAGGTAATACAATCATGCGTACCACATTGAAAGATGTAGTAAAAGGTAATGTTATCGAACGTCGCTTTAACATCGGTGAAAAACTGGAAGATGTACGTGTAGAACGTCGTCCTTATCAATATACTTATCGTGAAGGTGAACATTATCATTTCATGAATCAGGAAACTTTCGAAGATGTCATCATCGACAAGGAACTGATCAATGGTGTTGACTTCATGAAAGAAGGAGAAATTGTAGATGTTGTATCAGATGCTTCTACAGAAACAGTATTGTATGCTGATATGCCTGTTAAAGTTCAGTTGACAGTTACTTATACTGAACCGGGTGTTAAAGGTGATACTGCAACAAACACATTGAAACCGGCTACTGTTGAAACAGGTGCTGAAGTACGTGTTCCGCTGTTTATCAACGAAGGTGAAGTAATTGAAGTGAATACGCAAGACGGTTCATACGTAGGTCGTGTTCGTTAATTCATAAAAAGCCAGGGGACGTCACAAACCGATAGGATACAATCCGGTTGTGACGTTTCTTTTTTATCAGAAAATTCAAACCTTTTAGCTATGAAAAAGTTAACTATCAAAGATTGGGCGGAAGATGATCGTCCGCGTGAAAAAGTCCTTCTCCGGGGAATTGCCTCTTTAAGCAATGCCGAATTATTAGCCATCCTGATTGGTTCCGGTAACAACGATGAATCGGCTATCCAGCTCTCCCAGCGTATCTTGAATACGGTCAATAATAATTTATATGCTTTGGGCAAATTGTCGTTAAGCGATCTGACTACAGGATTTAAGGGGATTGGTGTAGCCAAAGGTGTGACCATTCTTGCGGCTCTGGAATTAGGACGCCGACGTCGGGAGGCCGAACCTGCCGTTCGTTTACAGATTACTTGTAGTCGGGATGTCTATGATTTATTCTTTCCTTTGCTGGCCGATTTACCCCATGAAGAGTTTTGGGTTGCTTATTTAAACCGTTCCAATCGTGTCATAGACAAGGTGAAGTTAAGTCAGGGGGGCGTTTCGGAGACAGTTGCCGATATAAAGATTCTATTGAAAGGCGCTTTGAATCTGTTAGCTTCCGGTATGGTGCTTTGCCATAATCATCCTTCCGGAACATTACGTCCCAGTTCGGCCGACGATCAGCTCACTCGTCGAATCCAGCAAGCAGCCAAGTTGCTGGATATACAAGTGGTTGATCATCTTATCCTTGCCGAAAACCGGTATTATAGTTATGCGGATGAAGGGCGATTGGCTTAGTCGGCAGCTTCGAACTGGTCCAAAAAGAGGCTTTCTCCGTCCCAGACGATATAAGAAAAATGTTGCATCCAGTCACCGGCTATCAACAGGCGGCTGGTACGTGATAACATCAGATCCAACATGATGTGGCGATGTCCGAAAATAAAGAAATTGATGCCAGGATGTGACTGTAAATATTGTTTGGCAAATAATACCAGATACTCCGAACTCTCTCCTTGATAGGTTACTTCTTCTTCTTTCTTCAATCCTTTTTTACGACTGCTAAGCGACCATCCCAAAGCGAAACCGAATGTCCAGCGCGGATGGATGGCACTGTATAGAATCTGACAGAAACGATTTCGGAAGATTTGACGGATTACACGGAACGCACGACTACGATAATCGACTTCATCACCGTGGGCCAGGAAAAAGCGTTTGCCCAGCAAGTCAACGGTAAGTGGTTCCCGATGGATGATAGCTCCAATCTCTTGCGGCAGATAGTCGAACATCCATATGTCGTGGTTCCCGATAAAAATATGAATTTCAACTCCGCTGTCAGACAATTCTGCCAGTTTCCCCAGGAATCGGGTAAAACCTTTAGGAACGACATATTTGTATTCATACCAATAGTCAAACATGTCGCCTAAAAACCAAACAGCCTGCGCATCTGCCTTGATACTGTCAAGCCAGCGGACCAGCTTCTTCTCGACGGCTCTTGGATCTGCATGAAAACGAGCTCCTAAATGGGCGTCGGAAGCAAAGTATATTTTGGTACGGGATGTTACCATTACAAGAAGCCCAATTCAAGTTTTGCTTCTTCAGACATCATGTCTTTATCCCATTCCGGTTCGAATACCAGATTGACATCTACATTTTTGACATCGTCAATCGAAGCTACTTTCATGCGGATATCTTCAATAAGAAAATCGGCTGCCGGGCAATTGGGTGCCGTCAGTGTCATGTCAATGCGTACATTCTTTTGCTCGTCCACTTCTACTTTATAGATAAGTCCCAGATCATATACATTTACCGGGATTTCCGGATCGTACACGGTCTTCAACATAGCAACAATCGCTTCTTCTGTCTTGAGAAATTCGTTCTTCATCGTTTTTATCAATAATCATTTAGTTTGCAAAGATACAATAAATTTTCCAAGTCTTTTTTAGTCACAAACTGCCGCCGTTTGTGACTGCTGGCGAATTTTCGGTCACACGCTGCCACCGTTTGTGACTGCTGGCGAATTTTCGGTCACACGCTGCCGCCGTTTGTGACTGCTGGCGAATTTTCGGTCACACGCTGCCGCCGTTTGTGACTTCTAGCGAATTTTCGGTCACACGCTGCCGCCGTTTGTGACTTCTAGTGAATTTTCGGTCACACGCTGCCGCCGTTTGTGACTTCTAGCAAATTTTCGGTCACACGCTGCCGCCGTTTGTGACTTCTAGTGAATTTTCAGTCACATCTGGCTGCTATTTGTGACCGATGGTGAATTATTAGTCACAAATGTTAGGCAGATGTGATAATTTTTTCGTGGAAGAACCTTTACAGCGTGTCGATTAAGGTTTCCAAGGCCATGCTGTGCGATCCCTTCAGCAAAATATGAAAACCGCTGAGCGGATGCGCTTGCAGGTAATCTTTCAAGGCTGCTGTTGTTGGGAAAGTCTGGAAACCATCTCCTGTACGGCTGAAATGTTCACCACATAAAAGAACCTGGTCAAATCCGCTTCCTTGGAGTTGATGAGCTACTTCCTGATGTAATTCATCACTTGTTGGCCCGAGTTCGCGCATATCGCCGAGTATAACGGCTTTGGGTGTTACATCCATTTGGGCAAAATTCTCCAGAGCCAGTTTCATGCTGCTCGGATTGGCATTATAGGCATCTATGATGAGGTGATTCTTTTCCGTCTCTTTCCATTGCGAACGGTTGTTGGTTGGTTCGTAGGTGGCGATGGCCCGGCTGATACGTTCGGCAGGAATCTTGAAATATCGTCCCACTGCGATAGCTGCCAAGATATTGTCCAGGTTGTAAGCTCCGATAAGATGCGTATCGACAACATGAACTTTCCCTTGTTGTCTCCAGTCGAAAGTCAGGAACGGATTACAACTGACTACATGTCCCACTGCAAAGCCGCCTTCTTCTTGTCCGTATGAAATTTGTTCCAATCCTTTGGCTATCTGCTGTAGTATCTTATTCTCATGTTGGATGAATATTTTGCCTTTGGTATGTCGTAAATAGTCATATAATTCACCCTTGGTTTGGATGACACCTTCCAAAGAACCAAATCCTTCCAGATGTGCGCAACCAATGTTGGTTATGATTCCATAGTTGGGTGCTACAATTTCAACCAATTCTTTAATATCTCCAGGATGATTGGCTCCCATTTCGATGACGGCCATTTCGTGATCATTGTCCAACCGAAGCAATGTAAGTGGAACACCGATTTGATTATTCAGGTTTCCTTCCGTATATAAAGTGTTGTATTTGGTTGAAAGTACAGCAGCTATCAACTCTTTGGTTGTTGTCTTTCCATTTGTTCCGGTAATACCGATAATGGGAATACCTAACATTTTACGATGGCGATGAGCCAGTTGTTGCAATGTCTTTAATACATTGTCCACAAGAATGGTTCGTTCGTTTATTTGGTATTCCGGGTTATCAATGATTGCATATGCAGCACCGGCATCCAATGCTTTAGCGGCAAATTGATTGCCATTGAAATTTTCTCCTTTCAATGCGAAAAATAAAGAACCGAACGGACAATTTCGGCTGTCCGTGGATATTTTACGATGATGTACGAATAGTTCGTATAGCTCCGTTGTATTCATAGAATAACCTCATTTAAAGTTGGGGCAAAAGTAAGAATAAAAGAAGAATAATATTGTATCTTTGCCATCATAAAATAGGAAGATGATGAATAGCAAAACAATAAACATCAAAGGACAGCTTCTTTCGTTGGATGAACCACAGGTGATGGGCATTTTGAATGTTACACCCGATTCTTTTTACGCCGGAAGTCGGAAACAAACAGAAGCGGCTATTATTGATCGGATCGAAACGATATTGCGAGAAGGTGCTTCAATAATTGATGTCGGTGGTTATTCTTCTCGTCCCGATGCGGCAGAAGTATCGGAAACAGAAGAAATGCAGCGACTGGAAATGGCTTTGCAGCCACTTCTGCAACATTATCCGGATGTTGTTGTTTCGGTAGATACTTTTCGCTCGTCTGTTGCCCGGCAGTGTGTGGAAAAGTATGGTGTGGCCATGATCAATGATATTTCGGGAGGCGAATTGGATGAACGGATGTTTGATACTGTTGCTCAGTTACGTGTACCTTATATAATGATGCATATGCGTGGTACTCCGCAAACCATGCAGCAACAAACCGATTATGAAGATGTGACAGCTGACTTACTTAAATACTTTTCCCAAAAGCTGGAGCGTCTGTTCCGTTTAGGAGTGAACGATGTTATTCTGGATCCGGGATTTGGTTTTAGCAAGACGTTGACTCAGAATTATGAACTGATGCGGCATTTAGGTGATTTCCGGATATTTGGTCTGCCATTATTGGTAGGCGTCTCCAGAAAGAGTATGATCTATAAATTACTGGAAACGACACCTGAAGAAAGCTTAAATGGAACTACGGTTTTACATACCTATGCTTTATTACAAGGTGCAGATATTCTACGAGTACACGATGTTCGTGCTGCAAAAGAAGCAATTCGGATTGTTCAACAATTGAAAGGGTAATACAAAAGAAAGTTTTATATGTGGATGCACTTTGGTATAAAAGATCTGATTGACGTCTTGCTGGTAGCCGTCTTTTTGTATCAGACGTATAAGATCATGAAGAGTTCTGGCACGTTGGCTATCTTCAGTGGTGTTGTATCGTTTGTCATTGTATGGATTCTGGTATCTCAGATTTTAGAGATGCGTTTACTGGGAGCAATCTTGGATAAAGTGATTAGTGTAGGCGTTATTGTCTTGATTATTTTGTTCCAGGATGAAATCCGTCGTTTCCTGTTGGCTTTGGGTTCACATAAAGGCTGGAAATTCTTGAGTAAACTCTTCGGTAAACATCGGGAGAATGGGGAAAATGATCCCAGCTTTGTGGCTCCGGTTGTATTAGCTTGTATGAATATGGCCAAGAAAAAGACAGGTGCGTTAATCTGTATCGAGCAAGATGTTGATTTGACGGTTTATGAACATACCGGAGAAATGTTTAATGCCGATGTCAATGCTCGCCTGATAGAAAACATCTTCTTTAAGAATAGTCCATTACACGATGGAGCCATGATCATCGCCAAGAATCGTATCCGTGCAGCAGGTTGTATTTTGCCGGTAGCACAAACGGCTAATTTACCTAAAGAAATGGGCTTGCGGCATCGTTCGGGTTTGGGTATGTCGTTTGAGACAGATGCTTTGGTAATTATCGTATCAGAAGAAAGAGGAAAGATTTCCGTGGCTCATAACGGGAATCTAAGCGTGAATATTTCAGGTGAAGAATTGCAACAAATCTTATGTGGAGAGCGGCAAGTGACAAATTACTGTTAAAAGATTTGAAAGCGGTCGGACCATCTTAAAAATATTAGTTGATTTTGCTAACTCTATATGGCATTTTGCCTACTTTTGTGAATCGAGAGAAAGACAATTATTAAATAACTATAAAATCATCTACGATGGACTTAATGCAAGGAATTATTGCGCGTGCTAAAGCAAACAAGCAGCGCATCGTTCTTCCTGAAGGAACTGAAGAAAGAACATTAAAGGCTGCCGACCGTTTATTGGCCGACGAAGTTGCTGACATTATTTTGATTGGCGATCCTTCTGAAATTAATAAATTGGCTGCTGAATTCGGATTGACTCATATTCAAGAGGCAAAGATCGTAGATCCGAAGAACCATGAAAAGAAGGCTGCTTATGCAGATTTATTGTTCCAATTGCGCCAGAAAAAAGGAATGACTCCGGAAAAAGCCGCAGTCTTGGTTGAAGATCCTTTGTTCTTGGCTTGTTTGATGATCAAGGCAGGTGATGCTGATGGCGAAATTGCCGGTGCATTGAATACAACTGGAAATGTATTGCGCCCTGCATTGCAGATTATCAAGACTGCTCCGGGTATGAGTTGTGTGTCTGGTGCTTTCTTGATGTTTACAAAGACTCCTCAATATGGAGAAGACGGCTTGTTTGTATTTGCTGATTGTGCTGTTATGCCGAATCCGAATGCTCAGGAATTGGCAAGTATCGCAGTTGCTACTGCTCAGACAGCTCGTCATATTGCCGATATCGAACCTCGTGTAGCTATGTTGAGTTTCTCAACAAAAGGCAGTGCATCTCACGAAATGGTTGATAAAGTAGTTGAAGCAACTCGTTTGGCTAAGGAAATGGCTCCTGATTTGAAGATTGACGGAGAATTACAGGCTGATGCTGCTTTGGTTGAAAAGGTAGCTGCTCAGAAAGCTCCGGGCAGTGAGATCGCTGGTAAAGCAAATGTATTGGTATTCCCGACTTTGGAAGTAGGAAATATTGCTTATAAGTTAGTACAGCGTTTGGGTGGTGCTGAAGCTGTAGGTCCAATCTTGCAAGGTATGGCAGCTCCGGTTAATGACTTGTCTCGCGGATGCTCGGTAGATGATATATATAAGATGGTAGCAATTGCTTGTAACCAGTCAATTGCCTTGAAGGCGTCAAAGTGATTATTAACCACATAAACACAAATAGGTATGAAGATATTAGTATTGAATTGCGGTAGTAGTTCTATCAAATATAAGTTGTTTGATATGACTTCGGGCGATGTGATGGCCCAAGGTGGTATTGAAAAGATCGGTTTGCCGGGTGCTTTCCTGAAACTGACAGATAAGGATGGTAAGAAGGTGATTCTGGAAAAGGATATTCCAGAACATCAGGCTGGTATTCAGTTTATCTTGAGTGTATTGACAGATGATACATATGGTTGCATCAAAGATTATAAGGAAATTGATGCGGTAGGTCATCGTGTGGTACATGGTGGTGAGAAATTTGCTTCCAGTGTTTTGCTGACAAAAGAAGTATTGGATAAAGTTGTTGAATGTTCTGACTTGGCTCCGCTGCATAATCCGGCTAACTTGAAAGGTATTGCCGCTATGGAAGCTTTGATTCCGGGTATTCCTCAGGTGGGTGTATTCGATACGGCTTTCCATCAGACGATGCCGGCTAAGGCTTATATGTACGGTTTGCCTTATGAGTTGTATCAGAAATATGGTATCCGTCGTTATGGTTTCCACGGAACAAGTCATCGGTATGTTTCCAAACGTGCTTGTGAAATCCTGGGTGTAAAATATGAAGACCAGAAGATTATTACAGCCCACGTTGGTAATGGTGGATCTATTGCCGCTATTATGAACGGTAAATGTATCGACACGACAATGGGACTTACCCCGACAGAAGGCTTGTTGATGGGTACTCGTTGTGGTGATGTTGACCCGGGTGCTATTCCTTTCATTATGGAGAAAGAAGGATTGGATGCAGTAGGTTTATCCAATTTGTTTAATAAGAAGAGTGGTGTTGCCGGTTTGGTGGGCGGTTCTTCGGATATGCGTGATTTGGAAGCTGCCGTAGCAAAAGGCGACGAACGTGCCATCATGACACTGGATGTCTATAATTATCGTATCAAGAAATATATCGGTGCTTATGCTGCTGCCATGAATGGTTGCGATATCTTGGTTTGGACAGGTGGAGTAGGTGAGAACCAGTGGGAAACTCGCCGTGTTGTTTGCCAGGATATGGAATACATGGGCATGAAGATCGATGTAGAAAAGAACCATGGTATGCGTGGTGAAGAAATGGTTATCAGCACACCGGATAGTAAAGTGACCGTAATGGTGGTTCCGACGGATGAAGAGTATATGATTGCTTCGGATACGTTGGAAATCTTAAGTAATAAATAATTAATCAACCCTCACAGCTTACAGAAAACATGAGTGAGTGTTTTGGCTGCCCCGACACCGGTTGGGGCAGCCTTTTTTATGGGATGTGTTTCCCTCCTAATTTATTTCCCTGTCTGCATGATACCTGAATCGGAATCCTGGTTGCTTACTTTCTTACTGCCTGACTTATAGTGGCGGCCGAAAGAGAAATTATAACTCAGTGTGATAAATGCCATGTGGGCGCTTTCTTGCAGGTGGTTGGACTTGCGGCTCGATGCATATTGGTTCCAGTTTTCGCTGATGATTTTCCAGTCGTTGGTAAAAGGGTTGAATACGCCGGCTCCGACACGCAGGTCTTTCCATTTGTAGTTCAACATCAGGATTTGTGCATTTTCACCTCCCGAAACAGTTTCTCCTACAAGACGGTTCTGATTGGTCATGATCTGATACATGAAGGAGAAGTTCTTCCAGTTGGCCGATACGCTGGCATCCATCCACCAGTTGGAATAGCGGTGCTTATAGGTATTACCGTTGCTGATGTAATGGTTCAGTCCGCCGCTGACGGAGAATTGCAGGATGTCTGCTACCGGACCGACACGCAACTGCACCATCGGGGTGATGCTTTGCCAGTTCTTCTGGTTGTCCCACGTTTGGATAATCTTGTTGTTCTCTACAAACTTTTCATCCATGATGGCATTGGGCTTGTAGTTGTAACTTACGCTGAAGTAGGTGTGGAAGATTCCTTTCGACCATTCACCGTCCAGACTTGTCCGATAATATAAGTAAGATTCCAGATTCGGGTTACCTCGTTGGATTTGCAAGGAATCAATTACCTGATCGATGGCACTCAGGTTTCCTAACGAAGGCATTTCGTTACTGATGGACGAACGCAGGCGGAGATATGCCCGATCGTTGAAGGTATATTTCAGTGTCAGTCGCGGATTGAAGGTATAATATTGGTATAAATCTCCACTTTCTTCCTGGCGATAGAACGAACGTGTCCCGCCAATGCCCAGCATATAGTCCAACTTCTTCACTTTTCCCCGGAATTCCCCATACAGATAGGTCGAACCTTGTTGCATTTCCGTCCGGTATGTATGCCCGTTGATATAATCGTTGTTGGAGAAGGAATGCGTATGACGCAGACCAGCTCCCCAGCGGTTTCCGTTGGCCAGTTTCTTTTCGTAGATTCCTTCGCCGATGATGGAATATTTCTTTCCATATACCTTGTTCTGGATATTGGTCAGCATGTCATTCTCCCGGCTTTCCTGATAAAGGCGATCGGAGAATTCTTTGTTGTAGGTTCCTACCACATCGAAGATCAGGACCTGGTCTTTCTTCAGGTTACGCTGATAATAGATGTCGAGCGACGGGCGGTGGCGATTACTGCTGGTCTCGTCCAGCATATCCACATAGTCCGTTTCATCCGCCCGGTTGATCAATTGCCCTCTGAAACGTTCGATAGGTTTATTGTTCCCGGAATAATTGAGGGATACGTTGAACTGGTATTTATTATTGTCTTGCAAATTGTAGGTCAGGTTTCCCCATCCTTGCATCAGCTTCCAATGTGAGGGAATACCTTTCTCGTAGCGGTGTAGTTCGGTGCCGTTCCCTAAGTTAAAGTCTTCCAGATTATCCCGATAAGTCCCATATAAATCGCGTGGTCCGCCCCAGTAATTGGCCGAGAATTCCGACTTCTTATGGTTGATCTTCATGCTGGCCTGGTAATTTCCCCAGGCAACATGCGGCGATTGCATGATGTCAACGCCGAAGTTCCCGCCTGTTTCCGGTCGGCGTACGATGTAATCTATGACGATTTCGGCATTCCCGTAACGTAATCCGGGATTGTCATGATATTCTACCCGGACGATTTCATCCGGACGCAAGGCACGGATTTCCTGGTTCGTTACCTTCACGCCGTTGATGCGCAGTTGCACTTCGCCGTCGCCCGGGATCTTGATGGAATTGTTGACCGGATCCACTTGCAGCCGCGGCAACATCAGTTGCTGGAGCAGGTCAACGCCGTTGGCCGAGGCCTTTTGCTGGCGTTCGGAAGGATAAACAATCTTCCGGTCTATTTCGCTCCGTTGTGCCGAAGCGGTTACCGTGACGTTGTCGAGAGCAAAGGCTTCTTCTGCCAGATAAATCTCACCTAAGTTACGGGACTGGTTCAAGTAGGTCAGCCAGATTTCCTGTGTCTGATAACCGACGCTTGAAATGACCAGCCGGTACGTTCCGGCGTTGATATTCACTAATTCGAAATGTCCTTTGGCATCGGATGAAGCTCCGGTTACCATATTCGAATCGCGTGTCTGCAAAACGATGTTGGCAAACTCGATGGCCTGTTTATCCTCGTTCTTGATCGTTCCTTTCAGTTGGATGTTTTGTCCTAAACAACCCAAGCTCATACACAGTAATAATGCTGTAAAGAATGTTTTCATGAATTCCACTTTTTAATCTTATTTGTCCGTAAGACGACGGCACTCGGGTTTGCGTTACAGAAAAAATGTATTTTTTTTGAAGAAAGTTTTTCTACGAAATTTTCATGCAGGTCTGCACGAACTTTTTGTAGGGGTACGAAAGCTCCATGCAGGCTGCACGGCGTTTTTGTAGGGATACGGAAGCTCCATGCAGGCTGCACGGCGTTTTTGTAGGGATACGGAAGCTTCATGCAGGCTGCACGGCGTTTTTGTAGTGCTACGAAAGCTTCATGCAGCCCTGTTGCTTACTTTATTGTGCCAGCGAGAACCGGAGACTGATTCCGTAATTGGAATTGGAAGTCGGATAGGATTCGCTCGATACCAACGGCTTGTTGATTTGCAGGTCGTAGAAGGCTCGCAGCGTCAGGGCGCGGCTCAATCCGTAATCGGCAGAGAACTGAATGGTCTTGGCGATGTTTCCACTCGTTGCCTGCGTGAATTGTTCCTCAATCTTACGAATCAGCGACTGCGTCTTCCGGTATGAGAAGTCCAAATTGACTGTCAGGTCATTGCTGAAGTTCTGTGTTTTCTTCATCTTCAAGACTTTATTGAACTCGACAAACTTGTATCCCAAACCGATGACAAACTCGTTGGAGTTGGATTCTACCAGCTGATACGATGAGATGTTCAGGTTTAAGTTCCGGGTTGTCCGATATTCAACTTTACCGGTGATATTGTTCAGGGCCGTGGCATCTACACCTAGCAACGGACTGAAACCGTCGGTGATGCTGACTGCCGAGATATCATAAGGCGAAGACGGTGTCGGATTCCCAGTCAATACACTACGGACATAACCCAATCCATCTTGTCCGGCATCCACCCAGTTCAGGAATGATGAGAAAGAACCTACACTATACGATGCTTTATACTGATGACTCAGGGTAACATCTTTGAAGTACCGTTGTAAGAACGGTATTTTTGTCAGACCGTTGTAGGTGATTCTCCAGTTCGGAAGCAGACTACGGATCGACGGAAAAGCCGAGAGTTCTACCTTCGACGGGTCTTTTCCGGTATAAGCTGCCAGGAATGCTGGAATCAAAACATCTGCCGAATTAAGACTGACATTTCCATTATCCGGATTATAAGGACGGTTTGCCAAAGCCGTTCCTTCAATGAATCCGGAGTTCGGATAAGAAGTCCGTGCGTAAGCATTTTCCATTCGGGAAGCAATGATTTCCCGATAGGCTAAGAAGTTATCGAACTTCTTGGAGGCATAATTATTATCTGCATTACCGCCTCCGCCTAACGAACCGCCAATGGCAATGGTTGTCATTGTGAAGTTACCGCTATACGTTTCAGGCATGCCGGCATACATGAATTGAACCTCTGTATTTCGGGTATCAACCCGGTTGGCATTCAAGTCAATCTTCAATCCTGGAATCGGTTCCAAAGTTGCATTGATATTCAAATTACGTGCGTTGCTGATCATCGCCGGTGTAATGTTCGTCGAATCATTGGTGATCAGCCAGCCACGGTCGTTGGCATAGTCGATATAACTGCGACTTACACCTCCGAAAGCAAAGCCGAGTCCCGGAGCCATACCGATGCTTGAACGTGATTGTCCGAACATATCACCAACTTCCGGCAAGAAGCCCGGAAGCATCATACCATCGCTGGTTGTATATTGGATGTTAATACGTCTTAACATCATGGCGAAGCGGGTCGCATATTCGACGGATTTGTTCCACATTTCCTCGCCTCCCGAAGGACCCGGTTTGATAGTCAGCTTCAAATGTGCCGTATCCTTGTTGAGAATCATTACCTGTGCATAGTTGATCGGCTTGAATTTGACGGCATATACTTTACCATCGGCTCCACGAGCTGTAATGCGCAGTTTCTTGGTAAACATACCGTGCTGCACGATGGTTCCACTATCCGGGTTCAAGACGATGTCTTTCTCCAGTTTCACCTCTTTCTTCACTTTCTTCTTTTGGTTGTTGTTGCGTGAAGACGTATTGAACTTCTGGTTGATCTTCTTCAGATACTTGTTCTTGTTATACAGACTCTGCAGATTCAGGTTCATTTGTCCGTTGATCTGACGCTGGTTTTTGACAACGTTACCAATCGGATCATCTCCTTCAATTTCCGCGCTTCGCTCCCAGTTATAGGTAGCATCGTAAGAAACCGAACTGTTTACCCAGTCGAGAACCGGAATATATTGCAACGGAAGATTCCAGGTTACTGTAAACTGCTGGTCGTATTTCAGCGGCGTACCCAAGTCTTTGATACTTTGCATCACCGAGTCTTTCCACACTTTATATCCGTCCGGATTCAATTGCTTGTTGACTTGTACATACGGTTCCTCGATACGGGCGTTTGTTCCTGATGTGAAATTAACCGACAGGTTGTTGGTAAAGTCCCAGCGCAAGCTGAAAGCCCGGTCCCAATAAAACTCCTGACTGAATGAAACCGGAATATTATTCTTCCCTCCGGTATATTGCTGACTGGTCAGATCGCGCAGCTGTAATTCATAATAATTACGCATCAACGTTGTCTGGAAACTGATGTTCGAAGGCAAATAATTCAACGAGAACTGTTTGAGATATTTGGTATATCCGTTGTTCTGTTTCATTTTCTGGAAAGGACGGAATGGCTTTGCGTATGGGGTATAGTTATAAGCAAAGCTACCGTTCCAGTCTTTGGTCCGTTCATATTCCGTTTCCGGATTCTGTTTACTGTTCTCGCTATAAGAATAGCTTAACGAGAAGTTGGCCGGATCATACGGCATCGGATTCTTGCTTTGGATATCTACTTTGACATTATTGAATGATACGCTCTTGATTGTAGTCCGGTCAATAGAATAATTCTTGATAGAATCTTTCTCGGCCTGAGTTTCTACATTATCCAAAGCATCTTTCATCTTGATATCCTGATTTAACGGATCATACTTCGGAGTCGTTGTTTCTTTCGAATAAGCATAATAGAACGGAATGCTTACCTTGGCTTTTTCAGGGAAGAACTTACCCAGTTCAAGCGATGTTGAAACACTATATTGAGAGTAGTCGTCCAGTCTTCTTTCGTTGACAGACTGATCCAATGCGCCGAAACCTGCCGTCTCAATACGACCCGCAAAGTTGACTGTACCCAGGTCTGATAAGCCAACATTTAAGGACGCATTAGCTGCCCAGCCGCCTTCTTCGTTGAAGTCGGTCAGACGTAATTCATTTACCCAAACTTCGGCACTCTTGGTCTCGCGCGAATTATTACGGACACCAATCATGATGACTTTAACTTCGGCCAGACTAGGATTACCCACAATACTGATTTTATTACGGGTATTGTTCGGATCATATTCCGAATAAACCGTCTGATAAGTTACTCCTGTTTGTCCTTGCCGTTTGGCCCGGTTACGGTTTAGTTTTAAGTTCGTCAGTGTCTCTAATTGAATATCCAATAAGTTCTGAGACGGCCATACGGTTTCCGAACCATCGCTGTACGTACCTGCAGGAGTCAGTTTCAGCGGAACTTCATATTCGTAGTAATTGTTCTTATAGTCTGAACCCAAACGCAAGAAGACGGATAATTCACCGTCGGCTAATGCTGTTGCATCGTTGATGAATGCTTCGGCATGACTGAACAACTGCATCCGTTTGTATTGACGCAAATCGTAACTGGTACTCTTATAAACAGCCAAAGCATCCTGTGAAGCCAGGTTGGTAACTTTTAATGACAAAGACTGTTCATTCTCTTGTCTGATCTGCGGTTGACTTGGGTCGCGCATACGGGATACGCCCGGCGGCAATACATAATTGACCGGAGTCTTTTTACTGTTCTCTTCGATATTAACCGTAGATACTTCTAACGTACCATCGGCTACAGGAACATCTGAATTAGAAAGATCTCCTTCGTAGGTACGCCATTCACCTCGAACCAGATCGAAAGCTCCGAAACGGAGAATGGTTGATTCCTTGAAGTTGGTCATATACATACGCATAAAGCGGATGGTCTTAAAGTCTTCGATCGAACCAACCTTACGCTGATATTGCTTAACAGGTATTTTAAACTGATACCAGTTGATACTTTCGGAAGTTCCATTCGCTAATGTCACCGTGACAGGTTGAATATTCACGATATAATTAGAACCGATTTGTAAATCTTTCGGACGAAGCGAGATCTTGTACTCGAAATACTTCTCATTTGTATTTAACGTATTGTCTTGGTTCAAGTCTTCAACATCAGGAGTAGTTCGGGAAGCCGTGTTGTATGCTTCCGTTGATTCTTCCGAGTTTCCTTCCGTACCGTTATATCGTTTGTATCGGCTCAAGATATCCAATTGTTGAGCGTCATAGTCTGAACCACGGAAATAATGAAATTTATCTCCAGAAGGGTTGTTCAAGACAGACAGCGGATCGCTTGTCATCTTTTCCAATGTTTCTGCAGAAAGCCGAGGTGTCAGTTCGGATAAGAATTGCTGATACGTCGGGAAATTTAATTCTTCTTCAGACGACAGACCGTTTAATCCGACATCCTGCAAGCTTCTGGCTCCGGCCGAATTATCGAAAGCATACACTGTACTTTGTTGCTTGGGAACTTTACCCCATACGGTTGTGTCTACCTGGCTCATATCTCCATCAACCGGAAGACCGTTTTCGAAGAACTTCTTTTCGTCTTTCAGAATATCTTCGGAAATATCTCCTAAGTTAAAATACAAATCACCTCCTTGTGCTGTATTGGCATTATAGATGAAAGGATCCATTAACCAGAATTCGATATATTCGATATTCGCTGTCTCGAAATCAACCTGATCAATCTTTCTCATAATACCACCCCAGCGTTTCTCGGGATTTGTCAAGGTACCATCCGAATTGACTCCTTGTGCATCCAAGTTATACGGACCACGTTCGTTGGGGTAATAGGCGACGTTCAATACGGACAACTGATTGTCTTCATTAATGCTGACATCCCGGTTCGGGAACAATTCGGTCGTCTGAACGGCACGAACATAGTGATTGGACAAGTCATCTTTCGTAATATGACTTGGCAATGAACGAGAATTCTTACGGGTAAAGATACCATCTACATAATACCAGGCCATCAAAGCACGGTTCTTTCCGTATTCCACATCGTTGATTCTGCTAGCTTCGGGGAAGAGAGCTGTCGCCGCATCATCATACGGTGTACTTGCCAGGTTCCAGGGATAAGGATTCAGCAAATCAATTGTGCTTTGAGTAGATTCAAAGTCGTCCAGATAAGAGTACTGGCCTGTATAATCGTTCTCGTAATGTCCGGCAATCAACTGGGCAAATTCGGCATTAAAGGCAATCTGACTGGGTTTCGTTAAGGTGAGCAACGGCAGCTTGTCCAGCATATTTGTCAGCCACTGACTTTCTCCTTTGTACGAAGCATTTAATCCCCATAATGTATTCTTCACGGATTCATCACCCATCACCGTTTTGGTTGTCAACGGCATTTCGGACATATGCATCAAGGTGGCTCCCAGACTGAAATCCGGAGTAAACTGATAATTCAGGTCAACACCCATCATCGTCTTACGTTGCATGTTGTAAGTGGATTGGTTTTCAAGACTTACACTGACAGGAGTTCCACTAGATATAATATTCTCATTCAAGATAGTGACGATACCTGAAGCATAATCGACCGTATAATCTACATTTTCCGTCAGCACAGCACCTCCGGCAGTAACTTTAACCGAACCTCTTGCCACATTGGTTGCTTCGAGTTGTATTTCTGCTCCTGATGAGGCTTTGTATTCACCCTGCAGGATAAACTTATTCTTTTCAGCTATCTGTCGGGCATAAGTCAGCGTAGAATCGTACAATTCCTGGAAGACATATTTATCAGCAATAGCATCATTTCCTATTTTCTTACGGAGATGTGAACCGAAAGGTTCTACTACCGGGAAAATAACTTTACCTTTATCAGCCATGATGGTATAACCGTCTACAAAGTCGAAGAAACCATCCGAGTAGGCTTCTTCCTGAGAGTTCAAGCGGTCCAGATTCATTACTTTCAGCAAGATCTGATCTTTGATAGCTCCTTCTGATATATAATTGACGGCAGTACCTACGGTATCGTTCTGATATAAGATGTTTAACTGGAACTTCTCTTTCTGTACGGAATAAGCATTCAGCGAATAAACGTTTTTCATCATCAAGTCCCAGAAAGGCATTTTAGGTGACATATTGGAACCTTTCAACAGTTTCAGATACAGACAGGTGGTTGTATTGTTCGTATTGTCACTCGAAAATTCACCCACCTGATATACTTTTCCGCCACTGGTATATTCGTAGGCGATTGCCAAAACATCATCCGGCTGCAATTGGGTATTCAATGAAATGTATCCGAGTTGTTTATTGATGGTATATTCAGACTCATTCAATAACCGGGCACTTTCTATCTTTTCGTAATCCCGTCCGCTTTCCAATACTCCGTTTAATGTTTGGGTTACTTTACTGATCTCGCGGGCATCCGGATAATTGTTTACGATAGTCTGGTATAAATTATTGGATTCGTTGTTAGGCAATTCGGAACTTCCTTGTGGAGAAAATTGAGGATTGCTGATGTGTTTATTCTCACCCAAGTCGGAGAAGGCTACGATATTACGGGCCTGGTCGTAATTCCCTTGCTTATTGGTAATCCAGACTTCCACACGATTGATGGTAACGGCAGAATTGACACGGGGTAATTTCTCCAATGCCTGATCATACCGATCACGGAAATATTGGGCAATGAAGAAGTGACGATTCTCATCATAGCTATCGATTGTGATTTCAAACGGTTTGGTTTGTACGCCACCTTTGGAATTGACTGTCTTGGATTCAGATTCCTGTTGGGCGAGTAAAGCGTTGACACGCAACTTACCGAATTGCAGATCTGCTTTCATACCGAACAACGCTGCTCCACCATTGATCAGCGAATTACTGGTGGTCATACTGACGTTCCCGGCTTCGATCGACTTGATAATCTCGTCTTCTTCTCCCGTATAAGCCAGTTTTAACTGCTTGGAGTCAAAGTCGAAAGAGGTTTCAGTATTGTAATTCATACCGAAATTCACCTTGCTACCGACGGATGCCTGAACATTCAGCTGTACATCTTCGTCGAAATTGAATGATGTTTGCTTTCGAGAACGGATCGGGAGTGAAGGGTTGTCCGTCTTGTTGGTTTTCAATCCAATCGATAATTGGGCGGAACCTTGCGTCTTTACCCGTACACCTCCTTTACCGAAGATGCGTTCGGCTGGTCCCAAATCGAACTGCATGTCGGTGATATTAAACTTCTTGTTGACTTCCTTCTCGAACTCTTCAGCATTTTTCTCACGGAAGTATGATTGCAAAGATTGCTGCATACTATAGTCTTGATACTCTTCGGGTGTTAACGTCATGGGAGTACCCAGTTCCATATCGCCCAGTTTGGTTCGGACAATATAAGCCCCTGTCTTGATATCGTACTCGATGGTCGTCTTGATATTTTCCGGATCTTTCAGGTCGGCAGGCGACTTTTTCAGCAAATCTTCGTATTCTTCTGTTGTTGTTTTGGAAACAGGAAACCGTGGAGGTATCGTATCCGGTTCTTGTGGGGCAGGAGCTTCCAGCTCAAACTCCGGCAAGAATCGGGACGATTCCAGGAAATCTGCGTTCAATGCCCATAAGCTACTTATCAGGATGAACGAACAAATCAATATAATATATTTGCTATTCCGTTTCATTAAAGCATTTTAAGTGCCAGTTTGATAACCTGTTCAACAGGCGAAGCCGGCTCATTTTTTAGAATTGACGTAACCACTTTCTGAGATGCTGCTTTCTGGAATCCTAACATAACTAGGGCTGCAACGGCTTCCTCGGCAACTTCGGTGTGAGCCATGATCTTTGTATTTTGCGAAGGAGCCGGAGCCAAAGCCTCCATTGATTTTACTTTGTTCTTCAGATCTACCAGAATGCGTTGGGCGGTTTTTAGCCCGATTCCTTTGACAGAAGTAAGGGCTGTTTCGTCTTTTGATGCAATGACTTGAACCAGTTCGGTAGGCTGGAAGGAAGATAAGATCATACGTGCTGTATTCGGACCTACACCCGAAACAGACGTAAGTAACAGGAATAATTCCCGTTCAAGAACCGTAGCAAAGCCATACAGCAGATGGGCATCTTCACGGATTACTTCATATACATAGATTTTTCCTTCCTTTTTCCCTTGATAGGCCGTAAAGGTGGTTAATGATATATTTATCTCGTAACCAATACCATAACATTCCATCAACATGCGGGCTGGAGCCAGATCGGCGATTTCGCCTTTTATATAGTCAATCATTCTTTATTTCCCTGTTTATTCTTTCGCTCGTATTCCCTTGATCCGGTTGATCCGTTTTGCTGATCATATTTGCAAAGATAAGGACGAGCAACGGTTATGTTTCTGATTCTATCGTATATTGTATAACGGAAGAATCGTTCAAAACGTATATCTTATGTCAAAAAAATCAGTTGTTTTCCTGCCTGTTCCAAAATAAACGAGAATCGATTTCGAAACCCTCGAATTTCATGGTCGATTCTCGTTTATTTTGTAGCTGATCTAATCCTCTTTCCGGATTCCAGATCTCTTATTGTTTCCAGAATCCAGGTAACAGAATAGTCAGTACGGTGAATATTTCCAGACGTCCGGTCATCATAACAAACGACAAGACCCATTTACTTAAATCAGAGTAACTGGAGAAATTACCAACAGGTCCGTAAATACCAAGACCTGGTCCGGTATTGCTGACTGCCGAAGTAGCAGTACCCACAGCTTCTTCGAAACCTGTTCCGTCCAGCATCAGGAAGAATGCCGTGGCGAAAATCAAAGTGATGTAAATGAAAGCAAATGCAAGTACCCGATTGACAATATCGGTCGAGACCACATGTCCATTTACACGAACCGGAAGAACCGCATGCGGGTGAGTTTGTTTCTTAAAGGCATTCACCACATTTTTGGCCAAAATAACCACTCGTCCTGTCTTGAATCCACCACAAGTAGAACCGGCACAACCGCAGACAACCATTAACATCAAGGCAATCATCCAGAAGAACGGTCCCCAAGGTATGAAATCGACGGTAGCATATCCGCAGGTTGAAATCAAGGTTGTCACTTGGAAGAGAGATTCCCGGAATGCCTCTTCCGGATCCGTAATAATACCTTTGAAATAAACCCAGGCCATAACAATCATGGTTGAGATTGCTACAATGGAATAGAACCAGCGGGTTTCTTCATCTTTCAATAATTTTCCGAATCTACCGTTCATGAAGAAGTAAATCAAAGTCATGTTGGTTGATCCGATACACATAAAGATGGAGATAACGTATTCAATGTAAGCCGAATCCCAATAAGCAATACTGGCATTCTTGGTAGAATATCCTCCGGTTGCCATACAGGTCATGGCATGGTTTACAGCATCGTATAAGTTCATCGGACCGATCCATAGTAACCCGGTTAATAAGAGCGTAATGAACAGGTAAATACCCCATAACCGTTTGGCAACCTGGGTGATTCGTGGACGGAAACGCTCGTGGGTGATTCCCGGAGTTTCTGCATCGAACATCTGGCTGGCTCCACCACCGAAGATAGGCATTAGAGCTACAGTAAAGACAATCATTCCCATACCGCCTTGCCATTGCGTCAGACTGCGCCAGAATAATACACCTTTCGGTAAGGCTTCAATATCCGTCAGGATGGTAGAACCCGTTGTTGTGAAGCCGGACATGGTTTCAAAGTAGGCATCGGCAATACTGTTGACATAACCGCCTAAGTAGAACGGCAGCATTCCGAAAAGGGAAAGCAGTGTCCAGGTCAGCGTGACGATAAGCATACCTTCCCGCCGTCCGGCAGAATGTTCGTTAGCTCGTATTCCGATCAGATAAAAGAGGACTCCGAATCCGAACAGAATACCACTTGAAAGGGCTAAAGGTTCGACATCGTTTCCTTGGTAGATGAATGCAACAGCCAATGCCATCAGCATGAATAAGGTCTCAAGGATGAACATCAGCCCGAGCATTTTGAATATGAAATGTACATTCAACATAAGCGAAGGTTTTTCGATCAGTTAAAGTAATCTTCCAGTTTACGCATGGCCGTATCCAGGCAGAAAACGACCACATGGTCGTAGGCTTGGATCTGTGTATCACCATCGATCATCATCGGTTTACCATTTCGGATCAGTCCTCCCAAAGTCATATCGCGAGGCAAGCGCAGATCGCGTACGATCTTCTTGGTAATCTTAGAGTCTGGTCGGGCAACCAGTTCGGCCACGTCGGCGTTGGCAAAGGTCAGACACTTGACATTCGAAACGTCTGCATCCAATAAGAATTGATAAATATGACTGGCTGCAATCAGTTTCTTGTTGATGACCGATCCGATATCCATGCTTTCTGCCAATGGAATATAGTCAATGTTCTCAATCTTGGCTACCGTCCGGTAAACCCCGAATCGCTTGGCAGCCAGACAAGCCAATATATTAGTACTGGAATTTTCCGTCAGAGCGATGAATGCTTGTGCATCCTGGATGCCTTCGTGCATCAATAGATCCATATCGCGTCCGTCTCCATTGATGATTAATACATTGCCAGGAACTGCTTCGGCAATCCGATAACTCTTTTCCTTGTTCATTTCAATCACTTTCACCCGGATATTATTAGGCAGGTATTGGCAGGCACGTAAGGCAATACGGCTACCACCCATAATGATTACTTTCTTAACTTCCGGATTCTTTTTCCCGGCAAGCAAGCGAACATCTTCAATATAGTTCCGTGTTGTCGTGAAGAAGAGCAGGTCTCCCGATTCGATATGGTCGTTACCACGGGGAATAATGGTCTCGTTCTTTCGCTTGATGGCCACAATGTGATAGAACTTCTGTTCCATCAGCAACTCCGAGAGCATTTTGTTGACAATCGGTGCATTGTCGCGTACCTTCACACCGATCAGAATCAAAGCTCCACCGAAAAGTTCCCAGTATTGTCGCGCCCACGGACGCTTGACTGCCGTGACTATTTCGCGGGCTGCCAGCATTTCCGGATAGATCATCGAGTTGATTCCTAATTTTTCAAAGAGCTCTTTATTCTTAGGTTGCAAGTATTCGTAGTTATTGATACGGGCGAATGTCTTGTGAGCACCCAGGCTATGAGCCAGAATACAAGCTGCGATGTTGGTTGTCTCTTCGGGTGTGACGCTAACAAACAAGTCTGTCTTACGGATTCCTGCTTCTTCCAGGTCTTTCAGGGAAGTAGGATTACCTACAACCGGAAGGATCTCCAACGTCGAACTCATCGTACTAAGGCGTTCTTCCTTTGGATCCATCAGTACGATATCCTGGTTTTCCTGTGATAACATTTTCGCCAAGTGGGTTCCCACCTCACCGGCTCCTGCTATGACTATTTTCATACTTCACTCTGTCTGTATTGGGTTGTTGTTTTCATTGGTCGGATAGCGCATGCAACTGTCGGATGATTCCGACAATGCTGTCTGCATCCATGCCACATAATTTGTATAGCTCCGGTATAGAGCCGTGTTCTATGAATTGATCGGGCACACCGATTCGTTTTACGAAAGGTGTATAACCGTGGTCGGCCATGAATTCGAGTACTGCGCTACCCAAACCACCGGCAATCACTCCATTCTCGATGGTGATGATGCGTTTGAACTTACGTCCTACTTCATGAAGCAAAGCCTCATCCAGAGGTTTCAGGTAGATCATATCGTAATGAGCCACCGAAATACCTTCCTGCTCAACCTGATCGATCGCTTTCATCGCTTCGTTACCAATCGGCCCCAGTGACAGAACGGCGATATCATTACCTTCTCGTAGTTTCCTGCCTTTTCCGATGGGAAGGATTTGCATCTCATTCCGCCAATCGCTCTTTTCCCCTTTACCACGTGGATAACGGATCACAAACGGATCGTCGGATATTTTGTATCCGGTGTACATCAGATTACGCAGATCCCATTCATTGAGTGGGGAAGAAATCACCAGATTGGGTATCGGGCGCAAATAGGCCAGGTCGAATACACCATGATGTGTCGCTCCGTCTTCTCCTACCAGTCCGGCACGATCCAGACATAAGATCAGATGCAACTTCTGAAGAGCCACATCATGAATTACCATGTCGTAAGCCCGCTGCATGAAAGACGAATAGACATTACAGAAAGGAATCATACCTTCTTTAGCCAGTCCGGCAGAGAAGGTTACGGCATGTCCTTCGGCAATACCGACATCAAAAGCCCGGTCGGGGAACTCTTTCATCAGGTATGTCATGGAACAACCGGTCGGCATGGCAGGTGTGATACCGACGATCCGTTCATCCTTTTCAGCCAGTTCTACCAATGTATGACCGAAAACATCCTGATAAAGTTGGGGCTCATTCAGCTTATGGACGATGATACGCTCACCTGTTTCCTTGTTGAAACGTCCAGGAGCGTGCCATTCGGTAGCCGATTCCTCCGCCGGCTTGAAACCTTTTCCCTTCTTCGTCTTGATATGAAGGAGTTTCGGCCCCTGCATATCCTTGATGTCGTTCAGCAGTTTGACCAGATAACCTACATCGTGTCCGTCCACCGGACCGAAGTAGCGTATGCTGAAGCCTTCGAACAGATTGTGCTGCTGGGTTAGCAGAGCCTTCAGGCTGTTGTTGAAGCGAAGGATATTATCACGACGGCTGTCGTCGATCAGATTGATCTTCTTCAGGCCGCGATAAACATCATAACGCATCTTGTTGTATGCTTGACTGGTGGTAATATCCACCAGATATTGGCTCAGTCCACCCACACTGTGGTCGATGGCCATATTATTATCGTTGAGGATAATCAAGAGGTTGTTGGGATTGACCGACGCATTATTCAACCCTTCGAAAGCAAGGCCGCCCGTCATGGCTCCATCGCCAATCACGGCAATCACATGCCGGTCTTCGTGTTTCAGGGCAGAAGCCACCGCCATACCCATTGCTGCCGAGATGGAATTGGATGCATGTCCGGCAATGAACGCGTCGTATTCGCTTTCTGCCGGATTAGGGAATCCACTGATCCCGCCGAATTTACGTAATGTATGAAAAGTTTCCCGCCTTCCGGTCAGGATTTTATGTCCGTAAGCCTGATGACCTACGTCCCAGACAATCCGATCATACGGCGCATTAAATACGTAGTGCAGGGCGACAGTCAGTTCTACCGTTCCCAGGCTGGCTCCCAGATGTCCCGGGTTCTCCGACAAAACATCGATGATATATTGACGCAATTCTGCACACACTTCCGGCAGCTGTTCTTCGGAAAGCTGGTGCAAATCGGCCGGAAAATTAATCCGGTTCAAAAGATGTTCTCCCATGTTGTCAGCCATATCGCTTTATTTTTTTGACAAAAATAGAGAATAAAGCGCAGATATCACAATATGGGAAAGATATTTCAACCGGAATTTACAGGTCGCGGTCTTCGGATGTTCCACTTTTGCCAGTCAAGAAGGTGGTTTGGAAAGTATTTTGGAGGTCTAAATTAGGGTTTGTACGCCTTGCGAAGTCCCAGACAGGGTCTAAATTAGGGTTTGCACGCCTTGCGAAGTCCCAGACAGGGTCTAAATTAGGGTTTGCACGCCTTGCAAGGTCCAAAACAGGGTCTAAATTAGGGTCTGCAGGCAGATTAAGGTTTCTCTACCTGCAAAGTTTGATGATGGAAGGTGATGCGGGCTACACCCAGATCGTTCAGTGCGGTGACGACTTCGTTAAGAGAAGCCGTACGTGGGAAACGGAAATGGATGCGACGCTCCAAGAAAGACTCTGATTGGGCTGTGATACTGACGTTGTACCACGTGCCGATATGTTTCATCACTTCTCCCAGTGGCATATTATCGTAATCGAAGAGGCCTTCAGTCCAACTGCCGGCTTGTTTCAGGTTTACGCTGGTGATATTCAGATGGCGGTTGTCTTGCAATACTGCCTGTTGCCCCGGATGAATGTCGAGCTGTTCCTGCTGATGGCCGATTCGAACATGGCCTTCGTACAGAATAACACGGGCACGACTGCCAGGATAGGCGTTCACATCGAAGACGGTTCCCAGCACTTCGGTACGCATTTCACCTGATAAAACCCAGAAAGGATGATCCGCATCGTGTGCAACTTCAAAGCGGGCTTCGCCGGACAGGCGGACTTCGCGTGGAGCATCCAAAGCAAACGAACGAGGATATGTCAGACGAGAGTTCGCTCCCAAGACAATCCGTGTTCCGTCGGAAAGCCGGACTTCGGCCGTTTGTTCCGGTGGTGTGGAAAGAACAATGGAATCACCTGCCTCGACGGTTGTCGTTTCGGAAGGTACATCCAAGGCAGCATAGAGTTCGATGGGGCGCTCGTTCGTCCGTTCCTCAACGAAAGGAAGGCCTAAGGCGAGGAGGCAGATCACGGCTGCCGCCACGCTGGCCCATATATATCGGTTGTTCTGGCGTTGCCGGTGGTGTTGCCGGAATTGCTGCCATGCCTTTTCGGTCTCTTCGGCCGAAGGTTGCTCGCCTGCTGCTTCGCCCAATACCTGAAGCAGATGCAGGTCTTCGTCGCTATACATGTTCTTTTCTTCGTCGTTCATCGTTCATCTCCTTTCTTCCCCAAGGCTTCACGTAAGGCACGCAAGGCTTTGGAGATATGTTTCTTGACTGTATCAGGACTGATGCCCAGCCGTTCGGCAGCTGCCCGGTAGGTGTTTTGCTCGAAATAGCAGAGGCGTACAATCGTCTGCGTGGGTTCGCCTAAAGTTTCGACAACTGCTTCGGCTTGACGAAGCAGGCGTTCGTGTTCCCAATACCGAGCTTGCAGATCGAATACCGCTGCTTCGCGGATGGCTTCCGCATGATCGCTTACCACTTGCCGGTGCTTGAGCCGGTTAAGAGCCAGATGACGGACCGTCGTAAAAAGCCATGAGGCACGTTGTGCTTCAGCCAATGTGTCCCACCGTTGCCAGGCTTGTTCCATGGCTTCTCCCACCACATCCCTTGCTTCTTCCGGATCGCCCATAAGCTGCGTGGCATGCCGTACCAAAGGCGGGTATTGCTGACGGAACAAACCCTCGAAAGCGGTTGTCTTATCGTCGGTCTTCTTTTTCCAAATCATTCACATTCGTTTTCTGTCCGGCGGCAAAGGTAGTGCTTTTTAGTTGACGAGTTGACAAGGAAATGAGTTAAGAAGGTTTTCTCAAGTAACTAAAGCCTTGTCAACTTGTAACCTATAATCGGCTCTTCTCGTTTTGTCCGGCTCCTGAACCTTTGTACTTGCTCTTGGTTGCATTGAATTTATAGCTGATACGCACACCGATGCGTTGGCTGTCCATGTAACCGTCGGCATACGTGTTTGTTCGGTCTCCATAGATATGTTCGAAACGAGTACGTTTCGCCGTGCGGAACAGGTCATATCCTACGAATGATATTTGTAAGCTTTGGTCCGGCAGGAATGTTTTGGAGATGCGGAGATCTACTCTTCCTTGCCGGCTGAAGATGGCGTAACTCTGCTTGGCTTGTGTATTGATACTTCCAGTCAGGTTGATATACCAGCCTTGAGGCAGCAAGAAATTATTGTCGAGTCGGAAACTAAACTGAGGTTCGTTCCAGAACTGCTCGATTCCTAACGAATGCGCATCCGAGTGAAACCAGAAAACATCGGCACTGATGTTGGGTTGCCAACAACCGATTTTAGGACTGGCGTAGATTCCTCCACCATACGCATAGGTATGTGGAATACTTGCTTTTGTATGAAGAGAAACGCCCGGATGGGTCTCATCATGGTAAGGCTTGAGGTATGAGGTGTACATATCCAACGTATGATTATAAAATAGGGAGATATTGATCCATTTCCAACCGCCATCCAAGGAAAGGTTCCGATGTATTTGCGGGACCAGATGCGGATTACCGTTGCTGTATTGATACTTGTTGATATAAGAAATGGCACTTGATAGTATAGTATAATCCGGATTGATTTTGTTTAGCTTGAAGCCTAAACCGGCATTCCAGTCGCCTTTCCGATAGGAAACAGAAACCACCGGCAAGACATGATGATAGTCCGGACTTTGTGTGGGCTGGAAGATGCCTGCTTCGTAATAATGCGTCTTTTGGTATTCATACCGTAATCCGGCTTGCAGACTGAATGCTCCTAATTCCAAGGAATAATCGGCAAAGGCAGAAGCAATGGTTTGCTGGATATGGTCGTCGGCATCGGCCGAAAAGCCGTCTTGCTCAAAACGGTCCCGGCGGTCGGTCCAGGTTTCTTCGGTTCCAAAGGAGAGATTTCCTTTCCATACGGATGTGGTGGCGATCAGCTTGGCGGCAACCAGACGATTCTTGATCCGGTTGGTCGAAGTGGCGTCTGTCTCGCCATTGTTGAGGACAATCTGTTCGTTTCGGTTTCTCCCTTGGTAGAAATCGGCATTGAAGTCGATATCCCATTTCCCGAAAGTTCCGGTATAATAAGCATTGACCGCATGTTCCAATCCTTTCTTTCCGGTATTACGGGCATCCGATTCCAGTTGGTCAACCAATACGCCGTCCCGATACATATCGGTGGTACTGAGCGATGTATTCTGGTATTCGCCGATGTTCTGTTCCGGTGCATATCGTACACCTAGAGACTGATGCTCGTTCAGTTCGTAATTCAATCCGATTTCCCCGTTGAAGTAGTTGTCTCGTCCGGTCGTTTTTTGATCCGAATGGCTTTCCCAAAGGGAAGATGTCTGCATTTGGGTGATGGTTTGGTTGGTACTATACGAATTAGATTCCCGAAAGTAAGTCTTGGCAAAGATGTCCAGTCCGCCTGTCCGGTAATTCAAAGTGATGCCTTCGTTTCCTTTTCCTGCATGGCCTTGGTTGTAATCCGCATAAAAGCTACCGCTGAGTCCTTGTCCGCGCTGACGGATGGTGCGGATTCGGATAACTGCCTTGACATCCGACGCATACCGGGCGCCGGGAGTGGTAATGATTTCTGCCGAAAGGATTTCATTGGCCTGTAAACGTGAAAGCTCGGAGGTATCACGTACCTTTCGTCCGTTGATATAAATCTCGGGCGTACCTCGTCCGATGACTGAATAATTCCCGTCTGATCCTGTCACGAAAGGCAGATGTCCGATCATATCTGCTGCCGAACCCATCAATGAAAGCGGTGTGCCGGTGATATGTGTCAGATAAGCTCCGTTCTTCCTTTCTACCAGTGGACGGGTTGCCGTTACGGTGACTTCTTTCAGTTGGTTCTCTTGCGGTCGCATCTGCAGATAATTCTCGGCCATGCAAGTAACCGTTTGGGACTGATAACCTACATACGTTACCCGCAATAAATAATGATCGGTATACGGATCGGGTAGGAGAAATGTTCCGTCGTCTTCCGTAACGCAACCGTTTACAAAGGTAGAATCTCCGGCTTGTAAGACCAATACATTGGCATACGGAATAGGTTCTCCTTGTTCGTTGACAACCTTTCCCCGGATATATTCTACTTTCTTGTTCTTATCCATCCGTTGTACAACGAAATAGTCCTGCCGTTCCAAGCAGATAAACGGCTTGTCTTTCAATACGAGCTGGATAGCTTCCGCCAATGGCTGCTTTTGGATACGGACCGTTACCCGGTAAGCTTCTACTTCGTCATTGACGAACAAGATGTTCTTTCCTCCTTCACGTTCCAGTTGGCGTAAGGCCGTTGACAAAGGAACTTCGTTCAGTTCCAAGTCAATCAGTCGTTTTTCCTGTGCTTGCAGGAACGGAATCCAGGATAAAAAGAGTGCGATGCAAAAGATACTCCGTACCCATCTGTGTATTTCAAGTTGTTTCATTCTTTTTCGTGTTTGTCGTTTTACATAAGTTAGGTCGTGCATGCTTGACTTTCTATCTATATGACAACCGAAACAAGCAATCGGGTACGGTTCCATGAGATTATTTTTTATTCGCTGCCCGATATTGCTGGGGAGAAACACCGGCTTCTTTCGAGAACACCCGACTGAAATACAACGGATCGGTATAACCTAATAAGGTGGCGATCTGATTAATCTTCAAATCGGTGTCTTTTAATAGTCCGTAGGCCTTATTGATTTTCATCTTGGTGAAATAGGTCATCGGAGCGATACCGATTTCCTGCATGAACTTACGGTAGAAATAAGATGGAGAATAATTGACAAACGAGGCAATTTCCTGTACCGTCAGGTTTTTGTTGATATTCTCGTTCATATAGTAAATACTGCGGTTAATGATTGTACCCATATATTCACTTTTCCCTCCCGATTCGCGATACTGTTGTATATATAATAAGGTACTGAGAAAGTAACCGAAACAGAAGTTTGCGTAATTGATATGTTCGACCGACAGATTGCTTTTCAGGGTTGTATAGATTTCTTCAAACAATTCCAGCCGATTTTGTTGGCGGGAAGAGACGGAAGGATTCACGGTATGCGGTACGTCTTGTCCTTGGGCGATATAGGGAGCTTTTGTTCCTTTGAAGTGAAACCAATAAATACTCCACGGATCTTTTTCATCCGCTTCATATTGATGATAAATATGTGGCGGAAGAATAATATACTGATCTGCCGACAGTTCATATTGTCGGTCTTGTATCCGCACATGGCCTTTCCCGTCTTTGCAATAGATGAGCAGATACTGGTCGCATCCGTTTAACCGCTCGATATAATGGAAGGCTGCTTTGGTAAAGTAACCTAATGAATAGATATACAAATCTCCCGTCAGCGGGTTTTTCTCCATCTGTTCCAGGATGGAAAGAGGTAAATAAATAAACCGTTCGCCTTTGAATCCTAATTCCCGTTTCATAACCATCTGTTTCTGCTTGTTGCTTGTAACGATTCTGCGGCTGTCGGATAATCTCCATCGTGTATTACCAGACAATAGTTCGTTATCTTTCATATTTTTGACATTTGTCGAAAAGCTTTAGTATATCCGTCAAAAAGCTTTATCATAACTGTGGAAAAGCTTTTCGACAAATGTCAAAAAATTACTTGCTAACGGGTTTTGTATCTCTAAGAGCCTAAAGTCGTATCCCGCAGTATCGTTACCGTTTTTCTTTGGATGGATAAAGGTAGGAAAAATATGAGGGCAGCCCATCATCCAGCAAGCGGAAAAAACAATAATTGTCCATATAGAGGGTTATTTTTATCTATTCTTTTAATGGAGATATGCTGCTAACTTGCACTCGAAAAAAGAAAGAAAAACATGGAAACACATATGATACAGGAAATAGACTTGCAGGCGTTGACTATTTGCCGGTCAATGGGCTTTTTAGAGCAGGAACCGGATCTAATGATTTTAGAGCGGACACAACAACTATTGGAAGAAGCTATGCAGATAGCTGTCCCGGCTTTTCATTATGAAGTGAAAGATTCTGTAGTATTGGCAGACGACACCATTTATATAGAGGATAAGGCTTTTCGGACAGGAAAGACGATTACCCGTTTGTTGGCTGGTACCACCCGACTTGTCTTGTTTGTGGCAACGGCGGGAATGGCTTTCCAACATTGGATGGATGAGATCAAGAAACAAGGTGACGGATTGGATACATTCATTGCCGATACGATTGGCAGTTGTTTGGTGGGTACTTGTACGGAACAAATGGAAGCAGAGGTAATCCGGAAGTTAGCCCCATTACCACATACCAATCGTTTTAGTCCGGGTTATTGTGGATGGAATTTATCAGAACAAAAAGGATTGTTTGCTTGTATGCCAACAGACGTATGCGATGTCACGCTGACGGAGAGTTGTCTGATGTATCCTATTAAATCAGTAAGCGGCCTGATTGGTTTTGGAGAACAAGTTAAGAATAAAGTCCATGAATGTGACTTATGTGACAAGCGGGCCGAATGCCTTCAACGGAAACTAAGAAAGAAAAACCTATAAAAACACTACTAACAATGACAAACTCAAAAGAACGTGTATGGAATGCCTTGAATCATCGGGGCGGTACACCGGTGCCTGTTGATTTTGGAGCAACAACAGTTACAGGCATTCATTGCCGGATTGTGGAACAGCTCCGGAAATATTATGGATTGGCAGATAAACCGGTTCGCATTGTGGATCCTTTTCAGATGTTGGGCGAGGTAGATGAAGAACTACAGGAACGTATGGGCGTTGATCTGGTTCCTCTTTTCGGACAGAAGAATATGTTCGGCATAGACGAATCGGAAGTGCATGAACAAGTGACTCCTTGGGGACAAAAAGTATTGATCGCTAAAGGTATTGATATGACTCCGGACGCAGAAGGAGATGTTTATATTTATCCCGAAGGAGATCGTTCGGTTTCTCCAAGTGCCGTTATGCCCGAAGGTTGTTATTTCATCAATGCGATCGAGCGGCAACAGCCTATTGACGAAGCCTTGCTGTCTTATCAGGATAATCTGGAAGAATATGCTTTGTTGAATGAATCCGACTTGGCTTATTGGAAGCAGGCGGCAGGCAAGGCGGCAGCTACCGGCAAGGCTGTTGTTGCCGGCTTTGGCGGAACGGCCTTGGGTGATGTAGCGTTTATTCCAGCCATGGGACTGAAACATCCGAAAGGCATTCGGAGTGTGGCGGAATGGTATATGTCAACGCTTATCCGTCCGGATTTCGTTCATGCCTTGTTTGAACATCAGACGGACTTGGCTATCCGGAATTATGAAATGCTTTGGAATACTGTCGGGGATCAAGTGGATGTAGTCTTTACTTGTGGTACCGATTTCGGAACACAAGATTCGCAGTTCTGTTCGGAAGAAGTATTCCGTGAATTGTGGCTCCCTTATTATAAACGTTTGAATGATTGGATTCACACCCATACAACCTGGAAGATCTTCAAGCATTCGTGTGGAGCGGTATTACCTTTGATTCCGGCTATGATCGATTCCGGCTTCGATATCTTGAATCCGGTACAGATTAATGCTAAGGATATGGATTCGAAAGTCCTGAAAGAACAGTTTGGCGACCAATTGGTATTTTGGGGCGGTGGCATAGATACGCAGCGTGTCCTGGCCTTTGGAACAAAAGAAGAGGTGCGCCGTCAGGTAATGGAGCAATGTGAGATTTTAGGAAAGGACGGAGGTTTTGTATTCAATACGGTTCATAATATCCAGGCCAACGTTCCGGTTGAGAATGTAATTACAATGATAGAAACATTAAACGAAATAAGGAGATAACACCATGGCTAATTTACAAGATTTATATAATGCGATTCTGAATGGTAAGCTGGAACAGGCAGTAGCCGTTACACAAGAAGCTATTAACGAAGGTATTTCACCTACTGAAATTATCAATCAGTATATGGTGAAAGCAATGGAAGAAATTGGTGCCCGCTTTGAGGCAGGCAAGGCTTTTGTCCCGAATCTGTTGCTGGCAGCCCGTGCGATGAAAGGTTCTTTAGAGTTGCTGAAACCATTAATGCGGGATAAGAATACGGCAACGATTGGAAAAGTAGTGATTGGTACGGTGAAGGGTGATTTGCATGATATTGGGAAAAACCTGGTAGCCTCTATGTTCGAAGGCTGTGGATTTGAAGTAATCAATCTGGGAGTGGATGTGAGCAGTACGAAGTTTATAGAAGCAGCCAAGGAACATCATGCCGATATCATCTGTATGTCTGCTTTATTGACCACCACCATGATGTATATGGAGAAAGTAGTTCAGGCTGTTGAAGCTGAAGGTTTGAGAGATCAGGTGAAGATCATGGTTGGCGGAGCTCCGGTGAATAACGCTTTTGCCCAAAAGATCGGTGCGGATGCTTATACTTCCAATGCCAATCAGGCTGTACAGGTAGCCAAACAGTTGTTAGCCGCTAGTTGAACTTAACCGTCTGTCATTATGAAGATAAAGTATTTCTTGTTATGGGCCTTGCTGAGCGTTGGCAGTACGGTTTGGGCTGTCGAATATCATGTCTCGGTGAAAGGTAAAGATACGAATAGCGGGACGATAGATGCTCCGTTCCGGACAATCGGTCAAGCCGCAAAGTTTGCCTATCCGGGCGATGTGATTACCGTTCATGCCGGAACTTACCGGGAATGGGTAAATCCGCCTCGTGGCGGAGAGAGTGATTCCCGACGGATTGTTTATCGGGCAGCTCCCGGAGAGCGGGTAGAAATCAAAGGCTCGGAACGTATTACGAACTGGAAACCCGTAGAAGGACAAAAAGGGGTTTGGAAAGTTGTGTTGCCGAACTCTTTCTTTGGTTCCTATAATCCTTATATAGATGAAATCTATGGTGACTGGTTTGATAACTACGGTCGTGTACACCATACCGGTGAAGTTTTCTTGAATGATAAGTCTCTGTATGAAAAAGAAACACTTGAGAAAGTTTATCATCCGGAAGCTCTTCCGAATGCGCAAGATCCGGAAGGTTCGACTTATACATGGTATTGCGAACATAATGGGCAGGAAACAACCATTTGGGCAAACTTCCATAAGGCAGATCCGAATAAGGAACTTGTCGAAATCAGTGTGAGAAGAACTTGTTTTTATCCGGAGAAAAAAGGAATCAATTACCTAACGATAAGCGGATTCCATATCAGTCAGGCTGCTACACAATGGGCAGCTCCGACAGCAGAGCAAATCGGAATGGTGGCAACGCATTGGAATAAAGGCTGGATTATCGAGAACAATGTCATAAGCAATTCGAAATGTTCCGGCATCACCTTGGGAAAAGAACGTAACAGTGGTCATAACAAATGGCTGAGTGATACTAGTATTGATGGCTCTTTACATTATATAGAAGTAACATTCAATGCCATTCGCGAAGGTTGGAACAAAGATAATATCGGTCATCATATTGTACGTAACAATACGATCTTTGCCTGCGAACAAACCGGTATGTGCGGAAGTATGGGAGCTTCTTTCTCGGTGATCGAGAATAACCATATTTATGATATTTGGACGAAACGTCAATTTAACGGAGCTGAAATCGGTGGTATTAAGTTCCATGCGGCTTTGGATGCCCGAATTGCCCATAACCGGATTCATAATACCGGCCGTGCTTTGTGGTTAGACTGGATGACACAGGGAACACATGTCTCTTCTAATTTGTTTTATGGCAATGATCTGGAAGATATTTTCCTGGAAGTCAATCATGGACCGTTCTTAGTTGAGAATAATATCCTGGCTTCTCACCGGAGTATCTTGGAGCAATCACAAGGTGGCGCGTATGTGCATAACCTGATTTGCGGTAAGATCCATAACTACGTTGAACATGGACGTTATACTCCTTACTTCTTGCCGCATTCTACAGATGTTGCCGGTTTGTCTATTATTCCGGGTGGAGACGATCGCTTCTATAATAACCTTTTTGCTACGGTAGATTTTGAAAACTCCGATAAAGCGCTTGGCTCTTTTGGTTTGAAAGGGTATGAAAAGACGGCTTATCCGATGTATGTGGATGGAAACGTTTATTATGGAGCGGCTGTTCCGTTTGTGAATGAAGACCATAAATTGGTAGATGCCTCTTTTGTTCCTGATGTCAGGATTGAAGAAGAAGGTGATAAAGTCTTTCTTGTTATTAAGAACAAGGATTTAAAACAGGTTGAGACGCAAATGATCACGACAGATAAGTTGGGAACAGCGAAACTGCCGAAGCAACGGTATGAGTATCCGGATGGGAAACCGATTCAGATTAACTATGATTATTTGGGAAATCCACGAGGAGAACATCCGACAAGTGGACCGTTGGAGTCCTTGCAGGCAGGTGAAATGAGAATTCAGGTTTGGTAAAAATAGAATTACTGGCGGTATTCAGTGTACTGGAGCATAAAAGGCATCTTCAATATGCTCTTGGACTGAATACCGTCCGTTTTCTTTCTGCATTGTGATAATATCAAAACGAACAGGAAGCGGGTTGTTGAAATATCGGATATAAGCATCGGTAGCAGCTACAATGCGTTTGATCTTCTTTTGGTCGACGGCTTCTTCGGGCGGTAACAGGCAACCGACCGATCGTGTCTTTACTTCTACGACGATTAGTTCACCTTCATAGACAGCTACCAGGTCAAGTTCGTAATGATGAAAGTGCCAATTGGTATGTAATATTTGATATCCCAGTTTTTCCAGGTAAGCACGAGCTTCCGATTCACCTTCTTTTCCTGTATTATTCCTTTCCGCCATAATTAGGTTTTTCGCAAATATACAGATTATTCTTTTGTATTTCCACGAAGCCTTGTACTTTTGTAACATGAAACGGACAAAGAAATATTCAGTGGCACAGCCGAATCATCCCAGGATTCATAAGATTACGTTTATGCTCAACGATGATGAGTATAAGACGGTGCAGCGTTATCTTGATAAATACCGGATTGCCAATAAATCGAGGTGGTATCGGGAAACGATTCTTTCGCATATTATGCGGACACTGGAAGAAGATTATCCGACATTGTTTAATGAAAATGAAATGAGAAGATGATCAACCCGTACGACGACATGTATTTCATGAAACAGGCTCTTCAGGAAGCCCAGGCTGCCGCCGAAGAAGGAGAAATTCCCGTCGGAGCCGTCATTACTTGCCAGGGAAAAATCATTGCCCGGGCACATAATCAGACAGAACGGCTGAATGATGTAACGGCACATGCCGAAATGCTTGCCATTACAGCGGCAACCAATGTGTTGGGAGCAAAGTATCTGACGGGTTGTACCTTGTATGTGACGGTCGAGCCTTGCATTATGTGTGCAGGCGCAATTGGTTGGTCGCAATTGTCAACGGTTGTATATGGAGCATCAGACGAGAAACGAGGATATAGCCGGTTTGCGCCACAAGCTTTCCATCCGAAAGCTGTTGTCAAGAAAGGTGTTCTGGAAGAAGAATGCGCAGCCGAAATGAAACGTTTCTTTCAAGAAAAAAGGAAGTAAAGTCTTTCTCCAAAAAGCCGGCGTATTTTTATGAAAAGCCGGCGTAAATTGACAAAAATACGCCGGCTTTTTCTCCATTGCTTATTACCTTTTTTCAGAGCTCTTTTTTATCCTATTTTTTCATTAAAGCATCCAGGTGTTTGTAAAACTCAGGATCTTCTCCTACAACCGTTTTTACAATATTTCCTTCTTTATCCAGAATAATCTTGGTCGGAAAACCTTCTATTCCGTAAAGCAAAGTTACATCCGGATTACCTTCGTTGCGGACATGAATCCAGGGTAAAGTATGTTTCTCAACGGCTGCTTTCCATTTTTCCTCTGTATCATTGCAGTCAATTCCTACAATTTCCAGCTGACCCTTATATTTCTCATACGCTTTCTTCAGATCTGGAATGCCTTTGATACACCAGCCGCACCAACTTCCCCAAAAATCCAGGATGACATATTTACCTTTCAGAGAAGAAAGAGAGAAGTCCTTTCCATTAATATCTTTCAAGGTAAATTCGGGAGCAGGAGCACCTTCCTTAATCTTTTCCTGTGCTTTCCGACGTTCTTCCTGTTTTTCGTACGCTTGTTTGATCGATTGATACATGGGTGCCATCACGCCGTTGCGTACTGGTTCGGCTATCAAGTCAAGTAATTCTTTCAATTCATCACCTTCCAAAGCTCCATGTGTCAGTAAAAAAACAGATACATCCTGATCAGCATGCTCTTTTATAAAATGAATATAAGTTTCCTTAATTTCTTCTTGTACTTTCTCGATTTGGGCTGCAACCTTTTGAACTTCTTCTTGTGAAACACCTTCCTGAGCTTTCTTGCGATATGCAGACGACAAGGAATCTGTCTTTTGAACAATAGGTTCCATTTTAGTATTCAACTCATTCAAGGATTCATAGAAAGGTGCACCGCCTAATTTATATTTATGTAATGAACCTTCGACCGTTACATATTTCCCCGGTAATAAAACGAGAGGAATCACTTCCATAGATACTGCAGGTCTGCTTCCATCTGGATTGGATTTAGATGAAGGAAATTCTCCGATTTGAACATATCTTAAATCAGTGCTATTTCCTAGGTTTAATGAAAACTTTCCATTTACTAATGGAACAGTATCTAAATCTAGTTCCGGACGTCCGGTATTGGTTGGATACATAACAAACGAACGAACAAGTAAGGTATCACTTCCAACTCCTGATAACGAACCGGAAATCTCACCGGGTTGATGAGATGAACAGGCTGCCAATAAACAACAACCCATGAAAGAAAACAACTTTTTCATGCTATTATAATTATGTATGGTTTTATTTACCTTATTATTTTACCTCTTCATAATCGACATATTCACCTTCGTTTTGGCTATAAATTTTTCTTCTGCGTTTCCAACTACGAGGTGGATCTTCTACTTCTTCAGCGTTTGCATACGAGTCGGTAGATGAAGTCTTTTGAGAGCCATACGTTTGGTTTTGAGATTGCGAGGTTGTTCTTCGTTGGTAAGTTTGTTGTCTTTGGTTTCCTCCGTCACCAAACAAGAATCTTTTCAATCCGCGTAACAAGGAAAAGCCCAATAAGAATACGAGCAGAAAGAAAAGAAACACTATAAAAAATAAGAATTTAAACATAAACACTATATAGAATTAAGTACTCAAACAGAAAAACAAATTCTCATGAAGAGAGGTTTACTTATTCCTGTTAAAAAGAGACAAGATAAAATAAAGCACAATAGTTCCGGCTATTCCTAAGTAGCCCCAAAACGCAATAAATAGAATTGCAGCCAAAAGCAAGATGTATCGGCATTCGTTCCCTTTCCATGAAACTGATTTGACTTTCATGGAGAACATCGGTATTTCAGAGACTAACAGATAGGAAGTAAGACACGCTAAGATAATGCCTCCATATAATAACCAGGAAGCATTCATGGGCAACCAAGCTTGTACGGAATAAGCGAGCGAACCCCAAAACAGAGCATGTGCCGGAACAGGCAGACCAATAAACGAGGTCGTTTGCCGTTCATCAATATTGAACTTAGCTAATCGTAATCCGGAAAAGACGGGAATTACAAAGGCACAAAAAGGAAGCAAAGCCAAACAACCTTGTAAATTCATCAGAAAGGCAGCCTGTGAAAACAGAGAATAGAGAATCATTCCCGGAGCAACTCCAAAACTAACCACATCTGAGAGAGAATCCAGTTCTTTACCCATGGGTGAATAGGCTTTCAGCAAACGTGCAGCAAAGCCGTCCATAAAATCGAAGATCGCAGCTCCAACAATCCAGATAAAAGCTGTACGCAAATCACCTCCAATAGCAGCAACAATCGACATACATCCTGAAAATAGGTTCAGGCACGTAATTGTATTGGGAATGTGTTTGATTAGATTCATTTCTTTAGTTGTTTAATTTCCCTAAACGAGCGATAGGAGTTTGGTTTCCCGTTACCTTTTGGTCCATTTCGACCAGGACTTCTGTTCCTACCGGCAAATAAACATCTACGCGGGAACCGAATTTAATGAACCCCATTTGTTCGTCCACATGGCATTTGTCTCCTGGTTTGGCATACGTAACAATACGGCGTGCCAAAGCTCCAGCAATTTGCCGAGCCATTACTTCTACTCCGTTACGTGTTGTAATAACGACAGCCGACCGTTCGTTTTCAGTACTACTCTTTGGTAAATAAGCAGCCATGAAACGTCCGTTGTTATGAGAGACATATTTAACCGTTCCGTTTACAGGAAACCAGTTGGCATGTACGTTGAAAACCGACATGAAGACCGAAATTTGCAGACATTTACGATGCAGGATTTCATTCTCCATTACTTCTTCGATCGCAACAATAGTACCGTCTGCAGGAGAAATGACCAATCCTTCCGAATCATAAGGGAAACGGCGGAATGGACTCCGGAAGAAGTTTAATACCAACAAAAAAAAGACGGTTGTTACAAAAGCAACGGTATAGAAAAGTCCTCCTTTGCCGACAGTATGATACAAGACAAGATTTACAATAAAGAATATTGTAAATAAAGCAAGCAGTAAACCGGTTCCTTCTCTGTGTACCTTCATTTTTCTAACTGAATCTTTTTTTGTTATAGATTGCAAAAGTATTTATTTTTATGGAATATCCCAAATAAAATCATGCTTTCACCGCTTCAATGCGGGATAATGTGACATACCATAAGTATGCGGAAACGTTTTTGTTTCCCATTTGCCGGATCAGCCGGATATAATTACGCATTTGTGTCTGGTGACTACGACTGATCTTTCCTCCGAATTTATAATCGAGGATGACCACTTCATCTGCATAAATCATAACTCGGTCGGGCCGCTTGGTTTCGCCTTTCCCGAATAAGATATCAACTTCATTCAGTATTTTGGCCTGACCGTTATACCAGCGTTGTACTTCTGGTTGTTGCAGACAGGCTTGTAATTGTTGGATTAACTGAATCTCTTCTTCTTGACTGATCACACCTTGTTCCTGATACCGGTGGACAGCTTGAGGAATATCTTCCGGGACACGAACAATGCTCAGGACTTCATGCATCAGAGAGCCTTGTTTTCGCTGGCTGTCATCGAAGAAATAGTTTCGTCCACGTAAGCGCAGATGTAATCGGTTATCAGACGAGATGGATTGTAATTTACCCAATGGAAATTCCTGTATCAATGTATTGGTCGCCTTTTGCTCAGGTTTCCACCAATGTCCTTGTTCGAATAGGTTGTTTTCCCAGTCGAAAGAAGAGGCAAGTGGAATAAGCGGTTCGCCTTCTGAGGTATCTGGAATAGATTGTAGCAAACTACTCCACAATAAATCGGAAATGCTGCTGATTTTTTCCAAGGAACCATCGTCTTTGACTTTCTTCGGACGAGGCGAGAAGATAATCAATTCTTCTTTCGAGCGGGTGAACGCTACATACAACGTATTCAGGTTGTCAATGTAGGCATGTAAACGTTCCTGAAAGTAATCACGGGCGAAAATAGTAGCTCCCAACGATGAACTATAACGAACCGGGACAAGATGTAACCGATTGAATGGAGCTTTTTCCGGATGGCACCAAAGGACAACCGGTTTCATAGGCTTATGATCAATTTCCCAGTCGGCAAAAGGTAAGATGACGGCACGGAAACCTAACCCTTTGGATTTATGTACCGTCAGAATGCGGATGGCATTTTGTCCGTCGGGCGTGGCGATCGTCTTTCGGATGCCTGAATCTTCCCACCAGGTTAGGAAACGTCCTAAATCTGTATTCTCTTTCTGTACATATTCTGCAATCAGATCGAGGAAGGCAAGGACAAAGACTTGCTCTTTTTCATGGATGTATGAATCAAACAGACGATACAAACCCTCCACCATTTCGTATAAAGGCAAGGTTGATAGGCGATTCATTTCTGCCTTCTCTTCCGAAGTGAAGTCGGCTCGCTGCCAATCGGAAGTCAGAATCCTGTAGGAGAATAGAAGCATTTGTGCCCATGTCGGATTATCCGGACTTTTCAGATGATGCAGAATGGCGATGAGGAAACGCACGGCTGCCGAACTGTTTACATACAAGGCTTCGTCGGAGATCAGGTCATAACTGAATCCATCGTCGGGATGTTCTTCCTTATATTGCAGCAGATAGTTGGCTACTTGAGCTCCTTCATTGTTGGTACGTACCAGAATGGCGATGTCTTTTAAGGCATAACCGTTGGTTTGTAGTTGCTGCAAGACAGAGGGAAGACGTTCGAGGGCTTCCTCTTTCCAGTCGGATTCTTCTTCTCCTGCAACAAATTCCACGCGTACATGTCCGTCTTTCTCCTGAAAAGGTTTGGGAACACGCTGGTAACTTCGTTGATAGGCTGCCATGATGCGGGTAGAAAAAGCGGCCTGTGCGTCGGCATCCAACGATGATTGGCTTAGATCGTCGTTGTAGGTAGACTGTAACAGAAAGGGTGCGGCCGTGAAAAGAGCATTATTAAACTCTACAATATGGCGGCAGCTTCTCCAATTGTCTTTCAATGTCTCTTCCCGAATTTCTTCTGCCGGGAAATCGCGGGCTACTTGTTCATCCAATAGCTTCCAGTCGGAGTTACGGAAGCGGTAGATACTTTGCTTTACGTCGCCTACAACCAGATTTGCACGGTTGTGTGCCAGACTTTCTTCAATCAGCGGACGGAAATTCTCCCATTGCATTCCGCTGGTATCCTGGAACTCGTCGATCATGAAGTGATCGATCTGTGTACCTGTCTTTTCGTAGATGAAAGGCGCGTTGCTTCCGGCAATCACCCGGTTTAGCAGTTCGGTTGTGTCAGCAATCAACATCACGTTCTTTTCCTCGCGGTAGGCCGCGATCTCATTGGATATATCGGTGAGGATGCCCAATGTATAATAGTAACGGATGATCTCGCGGGCGGTGTTGTAGTCGGTCATTTGCTCGAAGCGGGCAATGGCTTTCTTGATGCACTCATTCAATCCGTTCTCGAAAGCTGTACCAATAATTGCTTTCTGACTGGCATTCATCTTTTGGGTAAAGCACGCCTCCAGATTATCTGCAAAGCTGCAGAAAGTCATGGTTGGCTCTTTGATTTCGCCTGCTGCCCATCGGCGGAAATGGAACATTTGTGATGTTTTCCCGCCTTTGAAATCGGCAGGTGTCAAGCCAAACTGTTCCATGATTGCCAAGCCTTTTTCCCCAATCTCCTGAATTTCCTTTTCCACCGCACGGATGATGCCGTAGAGCGTGTCCTTGTAGGTTTCGAGGGCTTGCTTGTCGCTGATGTCTCGGGCTACTTCCTCGCTGAATACTTTGTAGCTTTCTTTGAATACCTCACGTCCCAATGCCGTAATGTCGCGTCGCAGATTCCATTCGCCACCATCTTCTACCTTGACTTCGGCAAAGCGAAGTAGCCAGCCCAGCAACTCTTTGTTCTCCGGTTGGTCCAGGTCGCTTAAAAGGCGATCAATGGCTTCGGTAAGTACCCGTTCCTGATCCATCTCGATACCGTATCCGCCCTGCAAACCGATCTCGCGGGTAAAGGATCGCATGGTTTGCTGGAAGAAGCGGTCGATTGTACTGATGTTGAAGGCTGAGTAGTCGTGCAGGATGGCAATCAATATCTTCCGTGCCTGGCGGCGCACTTCGTCTTCCGTCAGCTGATAGGAAGAAACCAATAGCTGGACATAATCTGATGGCTGCCCGCTGGCCAAATGGAAGAGTTCTTCCACGATGCGGCCTTTCATCTCGTCGGTGGCCTTGTTGGTGAAGGTCACTGCCAAGATACGCCGATATGCGCCCGGTTGGCTGAAAAGCAACAACAGATATTCACCGGTCAACCGATGAGTTTTCCCGGCTCCGGCAGATGCACGATAGATGGTCAGCATATACGGGGAGATTTAGGAATGAGTTCTTGTTTAGCGGATTACTTTTACCTGAGTATAGCCTTCTTTCCGAAGGATCTCTTCTACCTTTTGGCGGAAATCGCCTTGCACGATGATTTCGCCGTCTTTGGCCGAGCCACCCACGCCACATTTCACCTTGAGCAGTTTGCCCAACGCTTCCAGATCGGCAGTCGTTCCACGAAAGCCGGTGATGAGCGTCACCACTTTTCCGCCCCGGTTCCGTTTGTCGAGGGCGACGCGCAGTACCTGTTTTTCTTTGGGCAGCGTTTCTTCCTCTATTTCCTCGTTCGTTTCATATTGAAAATCCGGGTTCGTCGAATACATGACTCCCAGACGGCTTTTCCAATCATTATTTTTCATCTTGATTTGCTTTTTTCTGTGTAAAGCTACAAATAAAAACGGGATTCGCAAGGCGGAGGAAGTCTCTGAGATGATGAACAAGAGCTTTTTCATACCGTCCGAAGCCTCCGGAGGGGTAAAAACGACCTTTTTCATACCTTCCGAGGCTTCCGAAGGGGAGAAAACGACCTTTTTTATGCTTTCCGAGGCCTCCGTTGGTGTGAAAACGCTCTTTTTCATGCCTTCCGAGGCTTCCGCCGGTGTGAAAACGATCTTTTTCATACCATCCGAGGCCTCTGCTGGTTGAATAAACCTATTTTTCGGGAAGAAAAAGGAAAAGTTATTTCTGGATCAAGACCGTCGCATAGGCTGCCATACCTTCCTGCCGGCCGGTGAAGCCTAATTTTTCGGTGGTTGTTGCCTTGATGGAAATGTCATCTTCGTCCACTTCGAGGACAGACGCCAATACACGTTTCATCTCCGGTATGTGCGGATTCAACTTAGGACGCTCGGCTGCCACGGTTGCGTCGATATTCCCCAATTCATATCCGGCTTCGCGGAGCAAAGCCATCGTCTTGCGAAGGAGAATCTTGCTGTCGATGTTTTCGTATTCGCTCGCCGTGTCGGGAAAGTGGAAGCCAATGTCGCGCATATTGGCCGCACCGAGCAAGGCGTCGCAGATGGCATGAATCAATACATCGGCATCACTGTGCCCCAACAAACCTTCTGTATGTTCAATCTTGATGCCACCCAACCACAAATCGCGTCCTGGCACCAGTTTATGTACGTCGTATCCAAATCCAACTCTGATCTTCATGATTGTCTCTTATTTGAATAAGTTCTTGATTCCGTCCATATCGAACGAGAGCGAGAAACGCAAGGTCTGGTCCAACGGGTTACTTGGTACGGTACTGACCAGATAAGCCGCATCCAGTTGGAAAACACTCATGCGGAAGCCGGCACCGAACGAGAAATACTGGCGGTTACCCATGTTCTGATTCTCGTAGTAATAACCACCACGGACGAAGAACTGTTGGTTATAGCTGTATTCTACACCGATAGAAGCCATGATCTCTTGTAATTCTCCTTTGAATCCGAGCGGAGAGTCGCCAAACGACTTGATCATACCGCCGATTGACGACATCGAGTTGTATTCTTGTACCCGATTGTTATAGTCAATATCGTCTTCTTCGGTTGTTCCGGTGCGTTGCGGTTCGCTTGGCACCAGGTATTTGCTCAAGTCCACGTAGGCTCCGATCTGGTTGTAGTCGTCAATCGGGTACAACAAACCTGTACCGATGGCCAATTTTGTTGGTAAGAACTGGTTTGTTCCACCACCATCGTATGAGATCTTTGTACCGATATTAGAGATGTTGAAACCAAAGCTCCACAAAGCTTCTGCCTGGCCCATGATGACGTAACGTTCCAGATAACCGGCAATGTCAGCCGAGAAGGCATTACCCGGAACCATTTCGGCTGATGGGTCAGCTCCTTGGTCGGAACGGATATAACGTAATGCAACCGCCATAGAGAAAGCATCTGATAACTTTCGGCTGTAGCTGACGTCTAATGCCATTTCGTAAGGGTTCAATGTCATCAGGGTAGCACCACTTTGTTCGTCGTTATTCTGTACCTCGCCGAAAGAGAAATAACGTAGTGAAGCTCCAATAGCCTGACGGTCGTCACTTCCCAGCTTGTAATATCCAGATAAATTCACTAAGGCTACATCGTTTACCAATTTACGTAACCAAGGCGTATAAGAAAGAGAAACACCTGCCTGACTGTAATTGAATACATACTTGGCCGGGTTCCAGTATTGCGAATTGACATCGGGAAGCGTTGCCACACCATTATCACCCATACCGCCACCACGGGCATCCGGCGCGATAGACAAGGATGGAACAGCCGTATTAATGGGGGCAAATTCCTTCTTTATCTGTTGTGCCAATAGATTATTTGCAGTGAATAAGAATACTAACACAGCTAGACTCCAAAGTTTCAAACTACGATTTTTTATCATCTTATTTCAAATATAATCTTATTACGAATCACTTATATAACTACTCTTTTCTCCTTTTATTGTGCCAAGATAATCATTTTATTCGCGCCCGTTGCAGTTTTCGATTTACCTGAGCGCAAAGAAGCCCGATAGATATACACACCCGGACGCAGGCGGGTATTGCCATTACCCATCAGATTCCATTCCAGCTGATAGTTTTTGAAGGCTTCCGACGAACCACTTTCTTCATGACTCCAGCGCAGGCGGCCCGCCATATCGTAGACCTCTATTTTTACCGTCAATTTCGATTCCGGGAAATTATGTTTCAGATGGAATGTAACCTTTTCGCGAGCCGGAATCGGTGTTGCAAATACGGAAATCAAATTCGGCTTCATGTCTTTTACTACCTCAAATGTAAAGGTCTGTGTCGTCGAATTATTCAATACATCCCAAACTTTGAATTCTGCCGTATGCAAGCCCGGTTCCAGTTCAGGAATAGAGAAGATGACTTGTCCGGCGCCATCGCTACCTACCAGTTGATAATAGTCATTTAAGTTGTAACTCTTGGATGTCTGATTATCGATAATCAGCATCATGTCATGACCAATACTGCTTCCGGTGATGTTGATACCACTTTTGTCCCAAAGCGAAGCCACAAACAACGGAGTGGAATTAACTTGTCCGCCGTCTACAAATGTTGTGTCGTTCAGATACAAGTAACGGATTTCTGGTCCTTCCGTATCGTCTCCTCCTGTATCTGAAGTTCCGCCAACCCGGAAATCCAGGAACGAACCTTGTGCCTCAATAGAATCTTGATTATTAAAGGCATAAAAATTCATTTTGCCGAAGTCGTTCGAGTAGGCAATGTCTTTAGGAACCGTGAAGGAGAAAGAAAACTCTCCGTTACGTACGGAATCATTCCCTATATATAAGGTATTGGGATAATCTTCATATTGGAACTTGGTTCCTGTACTGAAATTATCTAATGTAGTGATAGTTGCTTTACTGTCGAATATGGTTGATTGCAACGGACCGGTAAATTCACTGTCCTTTGTCCCGTCCGGCTTACGCACTTCTCCTTTGATGGTTACTCGCTCTAAAGCCTTAATCGTAATATCTTCAGACGAATCAACCGGTTTTCCATTGATTTCTGTTACAGCTATGCTATAATCTGGGAAAGTCAGTGTCAAGGCTGGATCACCAATCAGTGTAAAGTTCAATTTATTGGAATCGTATCCCATACTTTGTTTGGCCTTCATCATGATTTCTCCCAACGTATAACGCCGGTTCCCTTCACGTGAAAATAGATTCCGGATAATTGCTTGGTTAATGACTGCATTGTCTTGCGAAAACACCGCTCTTGTAGTTGTGAATAAAGCGATACCACCACTTTTCTCGTTCAGGAAAACAGATTCTCCGGCCGATGTGGCCAAAGCATCAAAACGAGTAAAGTCGCATGTCGCTGTAATCCATAAAGGCAAGTAAGGATAAGTAGCCTGCTGGATATACGATTGTGTCATTACGGCTTCGTCACTCCAGCTGGTAGTATTACCGTGTCCTGTATAATTCAAGACCATTAATCCGTTCTTCAATTGTTTCTGTAAAGCGGCTTCTACATCCGGATAAGAGGCATTTCCTCCTGTCCGATCTTTCGTATAAGCATCGAAGTAAAGCTTATTTACCCGAAATTCCGGGTGGTCTTCTTCTACAATTTCTGCCAGTGTATTTGCCTGCTGCATGTGGATGTTCTTGTTACTATCTGCATTACTTCCATCATCGGCAACGAATGTAATATTGTTCTTCCAGTTTCCCGGAAGCGTATTGTCCATATAAGAAATGATTTTATCTACAGCCGCTTTAGCCTCGTCGTTCGTACGTATAGGGAAACGGCCGATTCCTACGCAAAGTTTGGCAGAGGCCAATGAAGCACCGCTGCCATCTTCCAGAAAACCGAAATAATCGTCGGTTGTATAAGAATAGATATCGACTGAATTCTGCGACTGATAGGTGAGAAGCATATTGGCCAGCAGCGAACTGTTTTGCTGCCATTCGCGTGTCAGTCCGCGGTTGTCGTAACAGCCGTCACCAAACAATAGTAAGTATTTCAGCGTTTCCGGTTTCCGATCATAAAACATCTTCAGTAAACGACGGTAGGCAGTTGCATCCGGTGTTCCGCTTGAAAACTCATTATAGATAGGCTCCGGATTGATAACCTCAACCGTCAGGCCATTTCGTTGGCGATGTATTTCTGCCAAGCGCTGGGCTTGTGTTGTAAATGCCGTAGGAACGATAATCACCATGTTCGGTGTTTCCAGTCCGTGCAGGTTTTGTGTGGAAACTTCTCCCACAATTTCCGGCGTATCGGTCAGTTTATTCTTGTCAAAGGCGATATATTCCCGTAATTGACTGGAAGCTGCAACCGTAAAAGACAGATTCGTACCGTTTAACGTTGTCTGCATCCGTTTCGGATTCGTTACGTCGGTTACATCCAATACGATAGTCGATTCAGAAGCATCTGCCAACTCAAAGCGGGAAACATTGTTGATGGCGTCCACACTGCGGAAAGCGGTTTCTGCTCCATATAGTTTCAAGGCGCGTTTCATTTGGAAACGGATATAGTCCAGATATACATTTTGGTCTCCTGTTTTTCCGTAAGTGACTTCCATCTTGACGGACTCGCTTTTTTCTCCTTTCCAGGTCACATTGCCCGAAGTTACAACCGCCTTGGTATAACTGGCATTGGTGGTCGGGGCTGAGATAGATAAGGAAAGGACGGCATCGCCTACCGTTAATGTAACCGGAGTACGTCCCGTTGTCCGGGCTATAAAACGCATGGAAACTTCCGCATCATCAGAGGTGATTCCAGGAACAGAGAAGGTAAAATTACGAGTTGTTGTTGAAATGAACGATTCCCCGAATAATTCCCGTCCGGATTCGTTCACCGCTACCTCATCTTTCTCCCACACTTGATAATCGTCAAAGGTAGAGATTTGCCGAACGGCTCCTTCTACCGAAGCTTGTTCCGGCATATCATGTGTATCGGTAGCATCCGTTACAAAATAATATCCGGCTGTAGCATAAGGATTATTCGTATGAACAAACAGCTTGTTTTCATAACTCCATTTGACGGTTCCTCTTGCATAAAAATAAAGCGTCGAACCGTCTCGCCATACCGGAACAGCCGGTAGGTCGTCATGATAAGCAGAATCTGAGAACTGTTCGTCAAGAATCCAACCTCCATATCCGTAAACCGAAACTTTCGACGGGTCGGAAAATCCCATTTTATTCAGATCGGAAGCCGTCAGTTTGTAAACTCCGTTCTTGGTGACTTTGATCTTTACCCATCGTCCGGAAGAAAGGACTGACTGTGACGCATAATTCCCTTCTGCCCATACGGATGAGAAGGAAAGTAGAATAGCTATTAAGAAAGATAAAAATCGTTTCATACTACATACAGTACTCCAAAAATTGACAATTGAAAATGATGAATAATCAGTTGTTAATTTTCACTTGTTAATGGTTGCTTGTATAAGCCTATCAACGTACATGGAAGTCCAGTAGTTTCCGTTCGCCTAAGTATCCTTCCAGATGATCACCAATGCTAACCGGACCAACGCCGACGGGTGTGCCGGTATAAATCAGGTCGCCGATCTTTAACGTAAAGAAACGGCTAACATAAGCGATAATCTGATCTACGGAAAACAGCATATCTGCTGTGTTTCCCTGTTGTACAGTTTTTCCGTTCATATCCAGATGGAACGACAACTGATTGACGTTTCCTGCTTCTTCCAGCGGAATGAAGGTTCCGATAACGGCCGAGTTATCGAATGCCTTGCTGATTTCCCAAGGCAAGCCTTGCTCGCGCAGACGACGTTGTAAATCCCGCGCTGTAAAATCGATACCGACAGTGACTTCACTATAGTACCGATGCGCAAAACGCTCGGCAATGTTCTTCCCCAACCGGTCAATCTTTACCACCAGCTCCGTTTCGTAATGAATCTCCGACGAGAAATCCGGAATAAAAAAAGGTTTTCCGTCTTTCAACAGCGAAGAATCAGACTTCATAAAGATGGTAGGCTCTGTTAATTCTAACGTATGATGCAGCTCTTTATTGTGGGCCGCATAGTTCATTCCAACGGCAATTATTTTCATTTTAACGATTTGTTGAATTCAGACGATTAAACATCACCGCCAGATGGGCGTACATGGATGTATTCTGTATGACAATATTTTCGGGAACCCGAATACGGAACGGAGTAAAGTTCCATAAACCTTTGATACCTCCGGCTATGATCTGGTCGGCCACTTCCTGAGCTTTGTCTACCGGTACTGTGATTACACCGATTGTGGCTCCCAATTGCTCCCGCATGGCCGGAAAACGGTCAATGTGATAGACCGGAATACCGTTGATGATTTGTCCATCCAGTTCCGGGCGGACATCAAAACCGGCAACAATATCTAATCCGTATTGTTTCAGACCGGAATCGTGTAGTAACGCAGCACCCAAACTTCCAACGCCAAACAGGAATGCTTTGTGTGAAGACGTGAATCCCAGAAAATCTTCCAGCTCTTCTACCAAAGCGTCGATTTCATAGCCGACACGGGTTTTTCCGGTTACATTTACAAAAGACAAATCCTTAGCTACCTGACTGGAATCTACATTGATCTCTTTCGAGATCTGGGTGGACGAGATGACAGTTTCTCCTTTCCCTCTCAACAGTTTCACAAAAGCCAAATACCACGGAAGCCGGCGTAAAGTCGGTTCTGGCACCTTTGTCATTGTTCTTATCTCATCACGGGTCATTTGTTCAATCTTATTCATTAATACCATGTCTGCCGCATTGGCATAAGGCGATTGCAAAAGTACGATTTTTCCTCGACTTACGCGGGTATGTACAGTCAGTTTTTGAACGAATCACATATTCACTTCGTGATGTAAATGCTTCTCGATATACATCTTTAGGATATGAATGGCAATTTCATTGCTTCCTCCTTCGGGAATAATCAGATCGGCATATCGTTTGGTGGGCTCGATAAACTGTTGGTGCATGGGTTTAAGGACACGGGTATAACGTTCCATTACCGCTTCGGCAGTTCTTCCTCGTTCTACGACATCTCGCTGGATTACCCGGATTAATCGTTCGTCGGGATCAGCATCTACAAAGATCTTTAAGTCCATCATGTTGCGCAAGTCCGGATCGCACAAGGCTAAAATTCCTTCAATAATGATTACTGGACGCGGCTCTACATGGATGGTTTCTGCCAGTCGTGAACTTGTCTGATAGTGATAAACCGGTTGTTCGATACTTTTCCCTTCCTTCAGCATCTGGATGTGCTGTAACAACAATGGCCAATCGAAAGCATCCGGATGGTCAAAATTAATCTGTTGCCGCAATTCTGCCGGTACATGACTGCTGTCTTTGTAATATGAATCTTGCGGAAGGAGTACGACTTCGCCCGGGGCGAGGCTGTTTACGATTTTTCTCACTACGGTTGTTTTTCCAGATCCGGTTCCTCCAGCTATCCCTATAATAATCATACTTCAGTGTTTTATATCGTTTAAATACAAAAGTACAAAATATTATGAGGTAATAAGCATAATCAGGCAAGAACTTCCTGAATGATTTTTTCTGACGAAGCAGCAAGTCTGTTCCTTCAAAAGTCGGGTTCTTTGCCGGTCAACTTCTTTTATTTATAAAGAGATTTTAAGTCAACCAAATCCATAAAATAGTACTACTAAATCCGTTTGATACGATATTTTTATCGTTCCACAGCTGTGGAACGATCGTCTCACCTACGTGGAACGATCGTTTCACAAAGGTGGAATGATCGTCCCACCCGGGTGAAACGATAAAAAAATAAAAGGAAAGACGAATCTTTCCTTTTATATACGCCAGTATTTATAATGCTAAAGTAACTTCTACCGGGCAATGATCGGAACCAAAGATTTCGGTATGGATTTCGGCTCCAGTTAGTTGTGGTTTTAATCGTTCGGATACCAGGAAATAATCAATACGCCAACCTGCGTTTTTCTCCCGGGCTTTGAATCGGTAAGACCACCACGAATAAATACCTTCGCGGTCGGGATAGAAATGTCGGAACGTATCTACAAACCCGGCATCAAGCAAGGTCTGGAACTTTTCCCTTTCCTGATCGGTAAAACCGGCATTCATTCGGTTCGTCTTCGGGTTCTTCAAATCGATTTCCCGGTGAGCTACATTCAAATCACCGCAGACGATCACCGGTTTGTGGGCATCCAGTCTTTTCAGATAAGCCCGGAACTCATCTTCCCATGTCATCCGATAATCCAATCGCTTTAATCCATCTTGCGAATTGGGCGTATAGACCGTTATTAAATAAAAGTTTTCCATTTCCAACGTGATGACACGTCCTTCCTGATCGTGCTCTTCCAAACCCAGTCCATACGTTACCTGAAGCGGCTGATGGCGGGTAAAGATAGCTGTTCCGGAATATCCTTTCTTCTGCGCATAGTTCCAAAACGACTGATAGCCGTCGAACGATAAATCTAACTGACCTTCCTGCATCTTGGTTTCTTGCAGGCAAAAGAAATCTGCATCCAGCGATTTGAATGCATCGCGGAAACCTTTGTCGCAACACGCCCGGATTCCATTGACGTTCCAAGAGATAAATTTCATATATTCTTATTTAATTGATGATTACTTATTAAATCCTTCCACAACGACCTCGATCTGACTCTCGGGTAATTCAGACTGAAAACTGAATGTTACTGTCTGCTGATCACCCGGCATCAAAGTAATGTAATTATCCGAGTAGTGTACCGGAAGGATGCGTTTGCCCGTTTGTTTATCGAATAGTTTGATCCGATTAAAGAAACTGATATGAGCATCTGCTGTAAAAACAGTTTTCCCGGTATAAGTGTTGCCGTCTTTCGTGAAAGTCGTTTTTATATCCGGTGATGACTTCGGCAGCTCGTGCAATGTCCGGTAATCTTTGGGCGTGGTGGTCAGCCAATAGATGTTGCGGGTGAGTTCTGTTTTCTGCCCATTCCATAAAGAAAGTTTCAGGAAATAAACACCGCTTACTTCCGGTGGTACCGGAACGGCAAAGATATCTTTTACCTGACTGGCTTCGGCATTTGCCTGAGCAGACTGTTCCCATAGCTTTTTCCCTTCGCGGTTGAAGATTTCAGCCTTTACAGTC